>Ga0129308_1000055_pt1 | contig 208109 bp, 217 predicted proteins | sample L827metagenome_FD_94440 | JGI IMG/M metagenome (GOLD analysis project Ga0129308, IMG submission 94440) | Ring-tailed lemur group fecal microbial communities from Wisconsin, USA - L827 metagenome | ecosystem: Host-associated > Mammals > Digestive system > Large intestine > Fecal | place: USA...
CGCAGGGGGCTTCCCAGCTCGTCATTCAGGTAGTAGTGGAGTATTCCTCCTGTCCTTCCCTCTATCTCCCTGGTCAGCTCTGTGTCTGCTTTTCCTTCCCTTCTCTCCTCCATGGCTGCTATGGCTCCGTCATAGTAGTAGGTCTGGACGGTTCCTTCTCTTTCCATGGTCAGCAGGTTATGATAAGGTTTGGTAAGGTCCAGGCGGTAGCGTTCTCTGGTGTATGCTTCTTCCCCTTCTCTTCTTATGTCCTTTCCTATCCTTTGTAAGAGGCCGTTGTAATGATAGCGGGCTTCTTCTCCTTCCCTGTTCCATGCCCGGACAAGGCGGTTTATGGCTCCGTATTCATAGCCGTGAAGGACTCTTCCTTCCTCCAGCTCTCCTGTCAGATTTCCTCTGTGGTCGTAGGTGTAGCTTCTTCCGGTTTTTATGACGGCTCCCATCTCTCCGGGCAGGGCTTCCTTCATGGTCTCTTCAAGGCTAGTAAGTCTGTTTAAGGCATCATAGGTATAGACTGTTCTGCTGTCTTTTTCATGGTCTTCTTTTTCTTTCCGGTTGCTGAAGGTGTCATACCGGTAGCTTCTAAGGAGTTCTCCGTCCTTTCTGATTTCTGTCAGTCTCCCTAAGGGGTCATAGGCGTAGCCGTAGCTTCCGCTTTCTTTGGGAAGGCCTCTTCTTTCTTTTGTCACGGCGGTTCTGTTTCCGGTAAGGCTGTATTCGTAGCTGGAGCGCTCAAGGATGCCTTCTTCGTCTTCATGAATCAGCAGGGAGGGCAGGCCCAGGTCGTTGTAGGCGTAGGTGGTGGTCAGGCCTTCCCCGTAGTGTTTCCGGATCAGTCTTCCTCTGTGGTCATAGTGGCAGGTGATGGCTGTCAGAGGGTTTTCTCTCTGGATCTGTATGCGGGTAGGGCGCAGCATGTCATCGTAGGCATAGGTGGCTTTGCTTCCGTCGGGGTAGGTGACTGCCGTTCTTTCTCCCATGCTTCCCCATTCGTAGGCGGTTTCTTTTCCTTCCGGGTCTGTGATTTTTGTGACGGCTCCTGTCCGGTCTCTTTCTATTCTGGTCTCTCCAAGCCAGTCTTTTACTGCTGAAAGCTTTCTTAAGGCGTCATAGGAAAGCTCCACGCTCTTTCCGTCTCCGTAAAGGATGGAGGCGGTCTTTCCATAGGAGGTGTAGGTGTAGGCGGTGGTATAGCCGTCCCGGTCTGTCTTCCTGGTTATTCTTCCCAGGGCGTCATAAGCATAGGTTTCTTTTTCTCCCAGGGCGTCCTGCATGGCCCTCACATGTCCCAAGGGATCTCTTTCGTACCGGGTGGTGCGGTCTGCTTCCCCGTCCTTTCCTTTCTGGGTAACAAGGATCAGGTTGTCTAAGGGGTCGTAACGGTATTCGGTGCGGTTTCCTAAGGCATCCGTGACGGCTGAAAGCTTTCCGCTTAAGGTGTATTCGTAGGCGGTGGTGTTTCCTTCGGTGTCGGTCAGGGCGGTGACGTTTCCTAAGGCGTCATAGGCATAGGTTTTCTTCTGGCCCTTGCTGCTTGTGATTTCTTTGATGCGGTTTAAGCAGTCGTAGGTATAGGTAAGGAGGTATCCTTCTTCGTTTTCTTTGGTTTTGATGTTTCCGTTCCTGTCATAGGTGTAGGTGGTGGTTCTTCCATCCGGGTAGGTGGTCTTTTTCCGTCTTCCGCCGGGCTCGTATTCATGGATGGTCTTTCTTCCTATGGGGTCTGTTATGCAGGTGGTCTGGCCTAAGGCGTTGTATTCGTAGGTTACGGTGTTTCCTTTTTCATCCGTCTGGGCGGTCTTTTCTCCTGCTTCGTTGTAGGTGTAGGTGGTGCGGTTTCCATTGGGGTCTGTAACTGCAGTCAGGTTTCCCAGGGCATCATAGGCATAGGTTGTCTTTCTTCCTTCCATGTCCGTAACGGCGGTGATGCGGTTTAAGGCGTCGTATTCGTAGGTGGTTTCCGATAGGATCCGGGTATCTCCTGCCGTGGTTTTGATCAGGTTTCCTGCCGGGTCATGGGCATAGGTGTAGACGGTTTCCGGCTCTTTCCCTTCCGCCGGGCGTATTTCCACTTTTTGAAGGCGGTTGTCTTTATCGTAGCTAAAGCCGGTTACGGCTCCTGTGGGCAGGATTTCTTCTTTGATGTTCCACATGGGGTCGTAGGTTCTTTTGGTTGTTCTTCCTTCTTTGTCGGTGATGGTCTCCGGACGGTTTAACCGGTTATAGGTGATGGCCGTCCGGCCTCCGTCAAAGTCGGTTATCAGGGTGACTTTTCCGCTTTCGTTGTAGGTGTAGGTTCTTTCTTTTCCTTCCGGGTTGGTGACGGCTGTGATCCGGTCTTTGGCGTCATAGGCATAACGGGTCCTGTTTCCGCACGGGTCTTTGGTTTCCGTGACTCTGTTCAGTTCGTCGTAGGTGTAGGTGGTTTCTCCTCCGTAGGGGTCTGTCAGTCTGGTCAGGTTCCCCTTCTGGTCGTAGGCAAGTAAGGTGCGGCTTCCGTCCGGGCTTATAAGGGCTGTTACAAGGCCTCTGTCGTCATAGGTACTTTTCCGGATTCTTCCCATGGCGTCTTTGGTTTGTGTCATTCTTCCTTTTGCATCGTAGGTGTTGGTAAGGAGGGTTTTCCCGGATGCGGACACGGTAAGAAGCTTTCCCTTTTCGTTGTAGGCAAAGCTTCTTTCTTCTTTCAGCGCATTGGTAACCCCGGTCAGGTTCCCTTTCTCGTCATAGGTATAGCAGGTGGTGTTTCCGTTCCGGTCTCTGTGGCTGGTTCTCTGGTCTTTTTCGTTGTAGGTATTTCTTTCCTCGCTGTCATGGTAGATGGTACGGATATTCCGCAGGCGCTCATCCTGCTGGTAGATGATGGTGCTTCCGTTCCGCTCCGTTAAGGTGGTGGCATTCTTCCCGTCGTCATAGGCATAGGTCATTTCTCCTTTGTCGGGGAAGCGCTGGCGGATGATTCTTCCTTTCTCATCGTATTCGTTTCTCACTGTAAGGATGTCTCTGGCGTTCTTTACGGCTCTCAGCTTTCCGTTTTCTCCGTACCGGTAGCTTATGGTGTTTCCGCACGGGTCTGTCACTTCATGGAGCCGGCCTTCTATGTAGAAGCAGGTGGTTTTTCTTCCGGTATGGTCACTGACTTCCTTCAGGAGGCCTTCTTCGTTGTAGGCAAAGCTAAGAGCTTCTCCTGTAGGCAGCTCTGCCAGGGTCATTCTTCCGGTTTCGTCATGGGTGTAGGTGACGGCATTTCCTTCTTCGTCCTGTCTTTTTATGAGTTTTCCTTCCCTGTCAAAGGTAAGGGTGTGGTTCTTTTCCCGGTAAGTGTAGCCCTCTTTTTCTTCCGTAAGGCTGTATCTTCCGGTGTGGATGTCACGGTAGGCTCCGTCCTTTTTCCGGAAGGTGGTTTCTTTTCCGTCCGCCCCGTGGAGGATCAGGTCTTTTTCTTTCTTTTCCAGGTATTCTCCGTGGGTATGGCTCCAGCCTTTTCCCATATCTCCACAGCCTTCATCCAGGGCGTTGTAGTATCTTTGAAAGGTCAGGGGGATCAGGCCCCGGATGGCAAGGTCTTCCTTTTCGTAGTAGAAGTTTCCAGTGGACAGGTTTACGGGGTCTTTGCTGAAGCAGCTGGTCAGCACCAGCCCTTTCAGGTAGGTCATGGCAAGGGCCATCTTTCCGGTCAGGGTAAGGCTTTTTGCCTGCCAGCTTTTTTCGTATTCCTCCAGTTTTCCCGTAAATTCCTCAAGGCTCATGGCCAGGCTTCCCATTCCCACAAGGCTCTTTAGATCCTCCAGCATGGCGGCCAGGCTTGCGGCTGCTTCGGAAAGGGCCGAGAGCACTGCTGCTCCCTGCTGGTCGTATGCAGGTATCAGGCTGATGAGCTTGTCCAGCACTTCTCCTAACTTGGCTTTCATGTCAGTATACACCTGGGGGTCCAGTTCGTTCTGCAGGGCTTCGGCGGCGGTAATAAGCTCCGGGTGGGCTGCTTCGGCGGGCACGGTGGTGGCCGCTTCTAAAAGGGCGCTCATTTCCTCGGAAAGCTCGTCGGTGACGGCTGACGCCTTGTCCATCAGCTGCTGGGCCTGGCTTTTCAGCTCCTCCATGGCTGCTTTATCGAATACCCGGTTTCTTCCTATTCCTGACATGTTGGTTTCCCCCTCTTATTCCTCTTGTTCGTCTGTTGCGTATTTCTCTGCTAACTTTTCTATTTTTCCTTCCAGTTCATCCAGCTTAGCTGCCTTTTCTTCACCTGTCATTACGGTATCGGTTTCCACCAAATCCTTTTCCAGCATATAGGCATACAAAAGCAGTTCATCATCGGATCTCTGCATAGCTATATTTTCGGCCTCAAGCGGATTGAGCCGCCCGATGTATATCCAATATTCCATCAGCTTTTCTTCCCCATTGATGGGCAGCTTTTCAAGAATGTTTTTCTTTTGCTCTGTCGTAAGACTTTCCATATTTACAAAAGCAACACTTAATATATATTTTTGATCATAGGACAACTGCTCCATGGTAACTGCTGACAGATCATCAATCACTTGAATGTAATCATTTTTCAAAAAGTCTATCTCCGCCTGCAGTTTTGCTTCCACAATCGGTTTATCAAACAGATAATAGTATCCGATCAGCAGAATACATCCCACAAGCAAAAGTGCACTGACTACAATATATATTCTGCTTGTTTGATACATTTTCTTATTGACCAACAGCTTATGCTGTCTAATATCCTCTGTAATTTTCTGATAATTTTCTTCCAGAACATCAACAACTTCTCCAACTGTCTCTATTGGAAACAGTCTTTTTAGAAAGCTGTTTTTCTTAAATAAATCCATTCCGCCTTCCAAAAAGTCATCATATCCATATTTCTTCTGAAATGAAAATGCAATAAGCGCTTTATATTCCTTTAAGAACTCTTCTTCCTTACACTGTTCTGATAACCGTACATCCCTCTCCATAATATAAACACGAAAATTTTCATCAAAATATAAATTGACCGGTGCCAGGGAAAAGATATACTCATTTCTATACTCCATAAGCTTCACTGCATCTAGCAGTATTCTTAATCTTTCCTGCCTGGTACAGCTGCGAATATCGGAAAATGGATGATATCCCGCAATACAATAACTAAATTCTAATGTCTCTTCCTTTTCTTCAATTGTACAATCCAGGAATCTTTCATCAGGATATTTTATTTTATTATAATCATAAAGTGTTCTTGCACGCAATTCCGATTTTTTAATTATTTTTTTATCTATCGCAATTTCTTTGCTCATTTGTCTCTCCGCCTCAACTTAATATCTTTATTCCAATATAAGAATATCACCATTATAGATATGGCTTTCCAAATAAGTATTTTTTATCGGTATTCGTTCTTTGGTTCTTATTGATCGGACAAAAGCAGTATCCACACTAAAAATCCCCGCCTCCCGCAATATGCGTATCGTTCCGCCTATGGTCTGCTCATTGTCCAGCATGAGCGTAATCTCTTTATCCTCACGCCGGGCTTTGAAGCTTATTGTCAACATCATACTTCTTTTTCCCTTTCCCTTTAAATAACATCATGCTTCCTGTCAAAAATAAAATGATGATCAATAAAAGGCTTCCTGCCTGATATATAAATAAATGGCTGCTCTCATCAATCTGGTCATTTCTGACGATGAGCTGTTCCTCTCTGCCTGAAAATAACCCTTCAATAACCTCGTCACCGCAGTTCTCTCTCATACTATTGTTAAAAATTTTATCCGAAAGCTCACTTTGTCTTTGCTGTTTCTCCTGCTCGACTCTCCCCATTTGTTCCTGAAATTCATCCGTAAAAACAAATACTCCATTGAGATCTGTCAGGGAAGATCTGACACCGTTTCGACTGTTGACTGAAGATGTATCCAGTTCCAGATCCGTGTTTTCCTCCATCTGTTCTCACCCTCTCCTGCATCAGAAGTCCATACAGCCGGTCACTTCCATACCGGCTGTATGATACATCTGCCTATGAATAGCTCGTATCCAATGCTTCCATATCAGCCCGGTAATGCTTAATGCTGCTGATCAATTCTTCTACCATTCCGGTCAGCTTATCAATATTTCCTCCAACTGCTTCAAACTCTTCACGATGTCTCTGACTTGCTGCTGAATTCCATGTTTCACACAGGTATTCTACCTTATTGATCATGGCGCTTTTGTTGGTTACGATTTCCGACACGATAGATGTAAGCTCTTCGCTTACTCTGTCCATGTCATCGTATTTCATTTGAATTCCGTCTGCCATATTACTCCCTCCTCTCTTTCTCTGTTTTCCAGATATTTTTTATGAATCAGTTGCACGGATATATCGATAATGATCAGTGCAATAATCCCAATGAACATGCATACCAAGTCCTGCCAATCCAAGTTTACGGAGGTTGGTGTTATTTTTGTTTTAGTCACAGATTCATCATTTGTGATTACAGGTTCCACAATAAAATCATATACCTGGGTGTACTCCAAATTGCCCAGTCTTGTATAGGGCAATTTCCCTGTAATATCAGATAACAAGAAAATATTCTGCTCGTTTAATTCTTTTCTGTTTTGCTTAAACGCATCCATAACATTCAACACATTTTCCTGTGTCCCCTCATAAGAAGCATCCAGACTGTCTTGGAGCATCTGCACATTGTTATCCGCAGTTTCTGTTACATCATAGATATATTCCATGTAGGCGTTATCCTGCTCCATAATCTCTGCTTCCATATCGCTTATAGTGATATAAAGTGATGAAAGGTAATCATGTATCTTGTCCATTTCCATATATGAGATTGCATCATATTCGTCAAGCTTCATCACATATTCTTCTATTGCTGACTGCATGGCAACAATCGCCTCATTTACTCTTTGTGCCTCCGCATCTGTCTCTCCCATAATCGGCTGCGCTATCTCATCATTAATCACTGTGTTTGCATCTGATACAAGCTCTGAAGCATCGGGTATGTCATTGATTGCTCTAATTGCATTGTCATAATATTCCGATATGTCTTCCTTCAACTGATATAACCCATTAATGGTATCCGTAATAGTTTCTTCTGTCAGTTCAAAATCTATATCAGGGTTTTCCTCATCATCCTCCAAGTCTTCCATATTTACAGCTTCAATATCCCAAAATCCTACGCCATATAGATCATTCCTTACACATTCCCAATATTCAATTTGGGCATCAACTGCATTTAATAAATCTTCTTTGGATATGTATACTCTGACTTCTCCTTCCTGAAGCTCAGGCTCAGGATCCGGCTCCTTATCCCCTTCTTTAAACCCAAGTCTCTCTTTGGCGGTAAATTTTTTACTGTTAATCTGCTCACTGAATTCCTCTGCCAAACCTCCTAAATGCTCCATACCCTCCTCATACACTATATTTTCATCTCCATTTGTCAAAATATCAACCTCAGAAAACACTCCTGCTGTGGCCATCGCCTGATCATTAACACCTGCCCCGTCTTCTTTGATTATAAGGAAGGCTGCTTCTGCCTCTTCTATATCATTTAAGTAGGTTGTATTGATGTTACTTATAGTCTCATCAACCTCTTTATAATCATCTGACAAATCCATATATTCAATTTCTGTTTCAACAATCTCAAGCGGATCGTATTCCACATCCTCAATCAATTCAGCCGCTTCCACCTCCTCGATGGCCTGCATATCCTTAACATCATTCTTCATAATAGAGTCTGAATCATCCTGAACTGCATGCATTTCCTTCAAAATTGCATCTACATACATGTAAGATACGTTAGTGCTTAAATTCAAAATAAAATTATGAATATCGCCTACGACCTTTACCTGTACATCCTGTCTCAGATTTTCATTAAGTGAATAAGTAATCTGTGATTTTTCCGGTTCTCGATTAACGCTCTCCACCGAAGAAGAAAAGCCTTTAGGAATCACAATATATGCAGCATACCTGTTAGTATCAATTCCCTCTCTTGCCTCAGTTAAGCTTGCCATTTCAAAATTGGTATCCGGAAAATACATCAATTCAGAAGCATAAAATATATTTTCATCCTTTACTTCTGTTCCCACATCTGCATTTACAACTGCTATGGTCGTTATTGTACTTTTATTATCCTCAATATTCTGTTGATACTTGGTGGAATATACACCACATAAATATGTTGCACAGACAATTGCTAATAAAATCAGCGCACGCATCACAAACTTAAAAATTTTCATATTGGCAATTCCCCATTTTATCCATTTCATTGCACTTTTGTTTCATTCTACATTTTTCGACAAAAAGAACAATGCCAAATCCGATATTGTACACTAAAATTTCCAAAATTTGCATCATACATATACATACAATTTTTTTCTTATTAAATAGAAACGACAGATGATCGGATAAAATCCCTTTCATCTGTCGCTATCTGTCTTATTTCAATTTATAATTTTTGAATACTCCCAGTCCCAGCATAAATGCCATTATCAAATGACTTAGGGCAACTACTAATCCCAACTGAATCTGCCGCCAATACATCAGTATCCCGATGACAGCTTCGATACTCCATATGATACGACTGATTACTCTATACCGCATCTTTTCTTCACTATCCAAAGGCTTATTCTGATCATGAACCGGTGCGTACCGCACAACCATGTAACCTGCGAAAATAAATACAACAGGATACCACTTTAATAGAAAGGCTCCTGCCACATTAAAAACGCCGCATACTGCACATAGTATGAATACCGACACAACAGTACATCCAAAATTTGTATTGGCATGATACCCTCCACAAAAGGATCGTAACGGTATATAACACACTAAAAACACAGCTACTGCAAGCGGTGCCTTAAACCAAAAGGCTATAAGCCCTGCCAAAAGGATATTAATTGTCTGATTAATCAACAGCTCATACGCATATTGATAAACTGCTCGATCTGATTCTGATAATGTTCCCCTGTTTATTTGCCAGGCTACAATTTTTTTAGCTGCTTGTTCCAAAGTTAAAACTTCCTATACTTTTTCGCATCCTCAGGCACCTTAGGCTGATGATGAATCCAACCACAGGTAGAATTTACAGAGCTAATCATTAATGCTACTGCTAAAAGGTTGGCAATTTTGATAAGGTAACAACTTTTAGACTTTAAATTAAATATTTTTTTCATGTGTATAACCTCTCCTTATTTTTTCTAAAATTTACCCCAAAAAAATTTCCCCAGCAACACTATTTCCGAAATTATACATTAAATTTTCCAAAATTTGCACTTAACCAATAAAATTAGACAAGTATAGAGTCGTGATAAACCATTCATCATCTTCTAATAATTCCAAATTACCTTTATATTTTTGAGCCAATTCTTCCACAATGCTAATTCCAAGTCCATGGCTGTCACGATCTTTCTTAGTACTTAGAAATTTCTTATCCTCTTTATAAGACACTCCATTCCAAGTATTTTTGATCTCCAAATACAAAATAAATTGACTTCCCATAAAAAAGCGCACTTCCATTTTTCGATTTCCATCTGCACATTTCGCTGCTGCCTCTACTGCATTATCCAAAGTGTTACCAAACAATGAAATTTTATCTGTATCTTGTATAAAGCTCACATCAATATTTTCCTCTGCAAAAATAGATAAGGCAATACTATATTCCCCGGCCTTACGGTAACACTCACATAAAATAGCGTTCAAAACAGAATCCCCAACGAATATTCTTCCCCTCTCCTCATCTTTTATCTGACCCTCTATCTCATCTATAATACTCATAATCCGTTCATTTTGTCCATCCGCTGCCAAATTTCTGATTTGATAAAAATAGTGATGAATATCATGCATACACTTCCTATATGCACCATTCGCTTTCTCTATATTATTAAAATTAACTTCATCTAAGTCCTTTTTTAATAGCAGCAGCTCTGTCAACTTAGCTTTATTCATTGCTACAGAAAAATTGGCTAATATCACAAAAATTGCAGCATTAGAAAAGTACAGCAAAGATGCTCCAATACACATTAATAACTGCATAGCTTTTTCACTTGGGAATTCAATGTAAACAAAACTGAATAAAATCATAATAGACGCAACTGGCATAATAAGAAGATACCAATCCCCTCGACTATCCTCTGATAATTCAAGTTTTTTGGTATACCTTTCAACATAGAGTAAAAAAAGAAGTGCAAAACCATACTCAACTATATAAAATATCATTTCATTTGTTAAAAATAGTAGTTCACATAATTGTGGATATGATGATAGCAAATACCGAAAAACCATTTCAAAAGCCATCTCCCGACCACACACCAATGCTATATGATAAATAATTGTATAAATTATTCCCTTTTGCAAAGTAATATGGAACAGTAAAACAGAAAAAACAATATATAAAATCGGGAGACCAAAAAAGTTAATCCATGCATTTCCCAATGAATTAATGCCGAAAATTCCACATACCCCTAACCCAAAATATAGTATATATTTTTGCTTTCCTACTTTGAGTTTAAACAGCGATTGAAAGAAACTGCAAAACATAAATATATCCGCAATACATAATATCAATTTCATTATAGTTTCAAGCATTCCCCACTCCCCGTATCTCACCTGTACTTTGCACTATAAAACTCTTTTTTCAATCTATTAAACTCAACCGCTTTACTGCGGGTCACTTTAAGCACAGTATTTTCATAGCCTTCCATTCTTATCTCATTTTTGGCATATGAAATGACATATCTAAAATTAATAATATAACTGTCATGCGGGTATCCAAAACCATACGGTTTCAATATTTCATAAGCATCTTTGAGCTTAACAGATGACCTGATATCCAATTTATTGGTATTTTCTAATTCCATTTGGTGTTTTCTGGCTGCTGCCTCTGAAATATATATCCTGGCGGATTTACTGTATTTCTCAATGTATACTATTTCATCTGCTTTTAAGATAAGTGTCTTACATCCTGACTTCGCTCTTATGGTCGGCAATTCCGCTTCTGCCGCCATCTTTTCCAAAGATTCTTTAATATTCTTATTAATCTCTTTCGCAGACATATTCTTTTTGATAAACCGGTAAGGCTGTACCATAACACTATGAGGCGTTGGCTCTGCATATCCGGTGAAAAATACCAGAACAACATTATTATCTATTTTTCGAATTTCCTCTGCTACCTCTTCACCATTCATCCCCTCCATTTTTATATCCATAAAAATGAGTGAAAAATTTATATCTTCCATAGCCCCTAAAAGTTCTTTTCCCGATCTATATTCATGAAATCTAAGCGCTTCCTTATACATTCTCAAACGCCGAATGCGCTTCTTCAAAAATTCAGCGTCCTGCAATGCATCATCACAAATAGCAATATCATATATCATTTTATCATCTCCGTATTTCAAAAATTCAAGTCGTATATATTTATAGCTATTTCCCTTTCAACATAACATCTAGAACCTCATATATCTGTTCCTGCCTCTCCCTCGGCAGACCTTCTATTTTATCAATATACTGACTCATTCTTACTTGATATCCTATATTGGTCACATCCTCCAGTGCCACATCTGCCGACATACCAAGCTCATTAATAATACGGATGAAAGTTTCTAACTTAGGAATCTTCTCTCCCCGTTCAATCATTCCGATATATGCAGGACTTAAATTCAGATTTTCCGCAAGCTTCTCCTGCGTCCATGATTTCTGTAAACGTTTTTCTTTAAGATGCTTTCCGATACTAGATAAATCCATAACTTACCTTCCTAATAGTAGTTGACCGTTACTATTAGTATAGGTAGTTATCGGTATGTTTATAATAAACCATATGGTTATCATCTTAACCGATAGTTATATTTTACCAGATATTCCCATCATTTACAAATTTCTGTTTACGCATCATTTAGTCCTTTAAAGCAGAAAAAGACATCTGTCCGATCTCCTGCCCCTCAAAGCAGTTCTCAAACAGATGTCTTAAAATACTACTTATAATTAGCTTATTATCCTACTTCTTATTCTACCTCAACAACCCATCCTTCAGGTGCCTTGATGGTTCCCATCTGGATACCGGTAAGAGTATCATACAGCTTCTTGGTAACAGGTCCCATCTCGTTCATGCCGCTGGGAAGGCAGATTTCCTTTCCGTGGTCAACGATCTTTCCTACAGGGGAGATAACCGCTGCCGTACCGCACAGACCACACTCTGCGAAATCACCAAGCTCCGAAGCGAAGACCTCTCTCTCCTCAGCTTCCAATCCAAGGTACTCCTTGGCAACCTGAACCAGAGAACGTCTGGTAATGGACGGAAGAATGCTGCTTGACTTAGGTGTTACCACCTTGCCATCCCTAGTTACAAACAGGAAGTTTGCGCCGCCGGTCTCCTCAACCTTGGTTCTGGTAGCTGCGTCCAGATACATATTCTCATCATATCCCTGCTTATGGGCATCTACAATCGCATGAAGGCTCATTGCATAGTTAAGTCCTGCCTTGATGTGGCCGGTTCCGTTCGGAGCTGCACGGTCAAAATCAGAAATACGGATAGTAAGAGGCTTAACGCCGCCCTTAAAATAAGGGCCTACCGGGGTCGTGAACACACGGAACTGATACTCATCCGCCGGCTTCACACCGATAACCGCATTGCTGCCAAACATATAGGGACGAACATAAAGAGTGGCACCGCTTCCATAGGGGGGTACATAAGCCTCATTAGCCTTAATCGTCTTTAAAACTGCTTTCACGAATTCATCCTTGGGATAAATGGGCATCTCAAGACGGGCTGCACTCTGCTCCATTCTTTCACCGTTTAAATCAGGACGGAAGGTAACGATGCGGCCATCAGCTGTGGTATATGCCTTCATACCTTCAAAAATCGTCTGTGCATACTGAAGAACTCCCGCACACTCGCTGATCACCACATTGGCGTCCTCTGTTAGGCATCCTTCCTCCCATGCACCGTTTTTGTAATTAGATACAAATCTGTAATCCGTTTTAATGTAACCAAATCCTAAATTGGCCCAATCGATATTCTTCTTCTCCATCGTTAAAGCCCTGCTCCTTTCTTTACCCGCAAATTTGTGCTGTCAGCCCAAATCTGTGCCGCTCTTCTGTTATTATTTTTATAATCAAAAGATATCTTACTAATTATTATACTTTTTCTTCCAAAAGTCAATCACCTACGCATACTTCATGATCGCTTCCACCACTTCGGGATATGCCCAGATGCACTTCTGCCTGATCAGGATACCAAACATTTCTCCGTTTCCTGCAAATGCACCGTTATCCCAGACGCAGCAGGTGATCCCCTTTGCACGGGCCGATGCAATGTAATATGCATAGAAATTTACCCTATCCTGAAGGTTATCATTCTTGTTTCTGGCTCCGTACTCACCCATTACCACGGGGATGCCCTGCGATACAAATTTCTGATACAGCGCACTCATCAAAGAATCGATTTCCGCTCTTCCCGTTCCGCCTTCCGCATTAAACTTGTCCGTGGAGCCGCCTTCACTTTGAGGCTGCAGTGCAAAGCTGTAGGGGGTATAGGCATGGGTAGATACAATCAGTTTATTTTCCGCACTGTCCTGCGGCAGCTGATACAAATCGGTGGTCACCCCTGCCGGTGAGGCTGCATAACCGGGCACCATCAGGTATCGCTGAGCGTTACTGCCGCCGCTCTTTCTTACCGTATCAACAAAGGCCTGATTCAATCTGTTAATGCAGTCGGCGCTGTCCTTACACTCCTGTGCACTTTCCTGAAAGTTCCACTCATAGCTGCTTCCCACCAGTCTGGGCTCATTCATGGACTCAAAGATCAAATGCTCGTCATAATCCTTAAATCTCTCTGCCACCATCTCCCAAACGGTGACAATGTATTTCTCGGACTGCTCATAATGGGCGCTGTCGGGGTAATACACATCCTCAGCAGTATCATGATGAATGTTGATAATCACATACATGTCATTATCCATGGCATAGTCCACAACCTCCTGCACGCGGTCCAGCCATTCACTGCTGACGGTATACTCGTCACTTCCCTCTGTCCACTCCAGATGATTATGCCAGGTTATGGGAATTCTGATCGTCTCAAAGCCTGCCTCCTTAACCGCACTGATCATCTCCTTGGTGGTCTCGGGATTTCCCCAGCTTGTCTCTGAGGCAAGACCTGCATTACTGCTGCCGGAAAAAGCATCCAGCGTATTTCCCAAATTCCAGCCCGTCTTCATATTTTTTACAAATTCCAGAGCCTCTGAGTCAGGAATGCTGCTCTGTTCTATAGATAATTCGGGAATGATAATTCCGCTATCCTGTGCATCTTCACTCCCCTGCACCGCTTCGTCCTCCTGCCCGGCTTCTTCCTCCTTAGCCTGATCATCTGCACCGTCCTGTGCGGCTTCTCCACTCTCTGCTGACTCCCCGTCCTTTTGCACCTCTGATGCATTTAAAGCCGATGCTTCCTCTGCCTCCTTAACTGTGCTCTCCTGTTCACTGCTGCCACAGCCGCCAAGTATCATTGCCATAGACAAAAGAAGCGCAATCACTTTCCATCCGCTGTTTCTCTTTTTCATAATTTCCTCCCCACTGTTTTACTTTACTCTTTCATATTTCAAAAAATGATAGGTGATATCAAAATATGTCTGCTCCTCACTGTCCGCCGTGATCCGCCACTCCGGCATTTCGTCCAGATTGGGAAAATAGGCATCCGCCTCATAGGCATGATCTATCTTGGTAACATGGGCAGTGTCGCAGTATGGGAGAAGCAATCGATATATGCTTTCACCGCCTACAACATATACATCCTGATCCGCATACTTGGAAAGCTCCGCAAGAAGCTCATCCAAATCATGCACCACCACTGCGTCCTTCACCTGATAATTTCTGTTGGTTGACATAATAATGTTGGTTCTGTTTTTAAGAGGAAGTCCTTGAGGAAACGTCTCCAGAGTTTTCCGTCCCAGCACTACCACCTTTCCTGTAGTCTCCTGCCGGAAAAACTTATGATCTGCCGGAATGCTGATCAGCAGTTCATTCTTATTTCCGATTGCCCAATTTTCATCTACCGCTACAATTAAATTCATGAAGCTGCTCCTGTCCTTTCTAATGTGTAATAAGCTGCCGGTCTTAAATGGCAATGGGAATATTGGTGATCTGCTCCCCTGTCACATAATCCTCCACGCGCACGTCGTTTCTGGTAAACTGATAAAAGTCCTTAATATCCGGATTCAGATAGAACTTCGGTGCCGGATAAGGCGTCCTTTTAATCAGCTCCTCTATAATCGGCACATGCCTGTCATAGATATGTGCATCTGCAATCACATGCACCAGCTCTCCCACCTGCATATCGCAGACCTGCGCCAGCATATGCACAAGCACCGCATACTGAACCACATTCCAGTTGTTGGCCGCCAAAACATCCTGAGAGCGCTGATTTAAAATGGCATTTAACACCAGCTTTTCCTCCCCCTTCTTCTGTGTCACATTGAAGGTCATGCTGTAGGCGCAGGGATAAAGGTTCATTTCATGCAGATCCTGATGTACATAAATATTGGTCATGATCCGGCGGCTGAAGGGATTATTTTTCAAATCATAGATCACCCTGTCCACCTGATCCATCATTCCTTCCTTGTACTGGTGCTTGACCCCCATCTGATAGCCGTACGCCTTACCGATGGAACCGTCCTCATCTGCCCATTCGTCCCAGATATGGCTGTGAAGATCATGGACATTGTTGGACTTTTGCTGCCATATCCACAGCATTTCATCCGTAGCACTCTTTAATGCAGTTTTTCGAAGGGTCAAAATAGGAAATTCCCTGGAAAGATCATATCTGTTTACCACGCCGAATTTCTTAATGGTGTAAGCCTGCGTGCCATCCTCCCAGTGGGGCCGCACCTTTTCCCCCTCGGTGCTGGTTCCGTTTTCCAGAATATCCCTGCACATTCCGATAAAAATTTCATCTGCCAAACTCATACTCTTTTCTCCAATCTGTATTACATATCCCATTTATCGCAAAGGGAATTGATCTGATCCGCAAATTTGGCCAAATCCTTGTTTGCTCCGCCTTCGTTCTTATGAATAACGGCAATAAGTCTTTGTCCTGCTGCCAAAAGACGGCTGAAGACATCGGATACCGTCTTGGTTTTCTTCTTCGCAGGAATAGGCATTGCCTCATACTCAAGCTTATCCGTAAGGAGATTAAACTCCGTGCCGCTATAAGGCGCATAAGCCCTAAAGCCATGTTCCATCTTCAGGCATTCCGCAAAGGAGGTGCAGACGCTGTCCTCTCCATGCACCACAAAAATGCGTCTGGGCTTTTCCTTAAAGCCTTCCACCCACTCAATCAAACCATTCTTATCCGCATGTCCCGAAAGTCCTGTCAAGGTCTTGATGGAAGCACGCACATCTATGGTCTCTCCGAAAAGCTTCACCTCATCTATGCCTTCCACCAGAATTCTTCCCAGTGTTCCCGCCGCCTGATAACCTACAAACAAAACAGTACACTCCGGCCTCCACAGGTTATGCTTTAAATGATGCCGTATTCTTCCCGCCTCACACATACCTGATGCGGATATAATAACCTTGGGTGTGCTTTCAAAGTTAATTGCCTTGGATTCATCACTGGTAATGGAGAGACGAAGCCCCGGAAATGCAATGGGATTGATCCCCGCCTTCACCAGCTTCATTGCCTCCTCATCAAAGCAGCTGCTTTCGTTCTTATGGAAGATGCCTGTAGCCTCCACTGCAAGAGGGCTGTCCACATAAACCGGGAAGCCTTCATGTCCCTTTATCAGCTTATCTTCTTTGATTTTTCTTAAGAAATACAGGATTTCCTGTGTTCTTCCCACCGCAAAGGAAGGAATTACCACATTTCCTTTCTTGTCAAAGGTTTCCTGTAAAATAGCAGCCAATTCCCTGATGTAATCCGGCCTTTCTCCGGGATGCAGTCTATCTCCATAGGTGGATTCCATTACTACATAATCCGCTGCCTCTGTCCTTGCGGGATCCTTGATCAGGGGTTGGTTTTTGTTCCCGATATCTCCCGAAAAAACAATCTTCCGGGTAGTGCCGTTTTCTGTTGCCCATACCTCGATGCTGGCGGAGCCAAGAAGATGACCCACATCTGTAAAGCGTATCCTGATCCCTTCACACAGCTCTATTTCCTTATCATATTTGCAGGGCACGATGCGCCTTATCGCTCCGTCGGCATCCTCCATGGTGTAAACAGGCTCATGGGGTGATACCCCGGAGCTTCTCTTGGCCTTCCGATTCTTCCATTCCGCTTCCTGCATCTGGATATGCGCACAGTCACGAAGCATAATGCTGCAAAGATCCGCTGTTGCCTCGGTAGTCATAATCTGTCCGCGAAAGCCTCTTGCTACCAGTCTGGGAATCATTCCCGAGTGATCCACATGCGCATGCGTAAGAAGCACATAGTCAATGCAAGCCTCCTGCACCGGCAGATCGCAATTTTCAAAAACATTGACCCCCTGCTCCATTCCGCAGTCCACCAATATGTGTTTTCCGCAGGCATTCAGATAATGACAGCTTCCCGTCACCTCATGTGCCGCACCTACAAATATCAACTTCATTCTTTGCCCCTCCGTTCAATTACTATTGCAGATGATATAGGATGTATTTCCGTACATACATTCAACCGCTGCAAAAAATATATCCCTATCCTCTTCGCTGTTAACGTCCCCTTGAAAAAAAAATACCTTGATTCGATAGCGCTTTTCCAATTCCTCCTTAATCCTTCTACCCAACCTTTTGTCCATGTCCATAATAGCAATCCCGCATCCCTGACCGGCGTATTTCTCCAACAGCGAGAACTCTTTTGCGCCCATTCCTCCTACGAGCACACACACCTTTGTATTCACCATGACAAAATATGTACCTTTCCTCTCACACACCGACAAAAAACTTCATTTGTCGTAGTCAAATTATACCATAGTCGAATATGATATAGCAAACAATTAAGGCCGTGTATTATGTCATTTTCCTTTTATCTGTTTCTGCTTTTAATTCTTGCTTTGTCCATGGATGCTTTCACTGCAGGATTATCCTACGGAATGGCAAAGGTCAGGGTTCCCCTGCCTTCTGTTTTAACACTGGCTGCTCTGTCGGGCTGTATGCTGACCCTTTCCATGTGTGCAGGCGATAAGCTGATTTCATTTATTCCCTCCGGCATTACCCGGGGAGCCTCATTTATTATTTTATTTCTTCTTTCCTTATATAAATTTTATGATGCCATTCCTCCCCTGCATAAGGAAAACGCCCGTCTTACTACCGATAACATCTCTCAAATAATTAACAGTCAGGGGCCTATGGTGCTTTCCGGCAGGGAAGCCTTTCTTCTGGGGCTTGCATTGTCTGTGGACAATATATCGGCAGGCCTGTGCACCGGCAGCTCATCCCTTTCGATAGGAAGCCTTTTTCTTATCACCACCGGTATCCATCTGCTTTCCATCCACCTTGGGCTTGTTGCAGGAGGATTCTTAGCAAAAAAAGGCTTAAACCGCTTCACTTGGCTGGGAGCCGCCATTCTCATGCTTCTTGCTTTTCTCCGTCTTTTCTAAGCCTTCAGGCACCTTGCCTGTCAGGCTTTCGGAGAGAATCAAAAGCTCATGCACCACAAGGGGCATGCAGGAAAGCAAAGCCAGTATTCCCCATTCTCCAAGGCTTAATCTGCTGGTTCCAAACAAGTTAACAAAGTAAGGGATTTCCGTTACCATAAGCTGCAGCAGTACTCCTGCCCCGCAGGCAAAAAGCATATATAAATTATCCAGGTGCTTCATTCTAAAGATGGATTTATTCACATCCCGCATTCCTACCGCATGTGCCAGCTGGCTCATTCCAAGCACTGTAAATGCATGAGTCTGGGCTTTAGAAAGCACCGCCTCCATTCTCAGCATTTTCTCAAGATTTTGAAGGGTTATGGGAAGCTGTTCCCTGCATAGAGCCTGATAAGGCACCGTCAAAAAGGCAAGCAGGCTGATTATACCGATCACCACTCCAAAGCACAGCGTACAGCTTAATCCTCCATGTGAAAACATGCTGTCCGTACTTTTTCTGGGTGGCTCCTTCATCAAAGCTTTCCCATCATTTTGATCCATCCCTAATGCCAGCGCCGGAAGGGAATCGGTAATCAGATTGACCCACAAAATATGACTTGCCTTAAGAGGCGCAGGAAAACCTGCCAGCACCGCCGCAAGCATGGTAATAATCTCACCAAAGTTGGAGGAAAGCAAAAACAGAATGGTCTTACGGATATTTTCATATATTCCCCGGCCTTCCCGCATGGCCTTTTCAATAGTTGCAAAATTATCATCCGTCAGCACCAGATCAGCGGCGCTTCTCGCCACGTCCGTGCCTCCCTTTCCCATGGCAATTCCCACATCCGCCGCCTTCAGGGAAGGAGCATCATTAATTCCGTCACCGGTCATAGCCACAACCTTTCCCTCTGACCGTAAGGCCTCCACAATACGTACCTTATGCTCCGGTGAAACTCTGGCAAAAACTCTGACATCTCCCACCTTCTTTGCAAATTCCGACGGAGAAAGGGAGTCAATCCGGCTGCCGGTCATACACTGCTCCTTGTTCTGCGCAATTCCAAGCTCCTTTGAAATGGCAAAAGCGGTATCCACATGGTCTCCGGTGATCATTACTGTATCCACATGGGCTCCCTTGAAGCTTTCCACCGCCCCCTTTGCCTCTTCTCTCGGCGGATCAATCATGCCTGCAAGCCCCAAAAATATCATACCCTTTTCCTCGGTCAAATCTCCCTTTTTCTTCATGGCAAGGGCCAGCACTCTAAGGGCATTCCCTGCCATCTGTTCAATTGCCGCCTTTGCCTCTTTCCTTGCTCTGGCAGAAAAGGGAACCTCCTTGCCATGCATCATAGCGCTTGTACACAAATCAATCATTTCATCGGCAGCGCCCTTACAATATGCAATCTTGTCCGCTCCCTTCCTGTGAACGGTAGTCATTCTCTTTCTCTCAGAATCAAAAGCTCTCTCGTCAATTCGGGGCATGCTTTTCTCCAGCAAGGGCTTTTCATAACCATGCTTTGCCGCCAGATCCAGCAGCGCCAGCTCCGTAGGGTCACCCAGCCTGTTTTCTCCCAAGACTGCATCATTGCAAAGCGTGCACGCTTCCAAAAACACTTCTCCCTCATCCTTTGCAAGCTTTTCCTCGTTGAAAAGCTCCCCGCTTATATAGCATTGCTTCACTGTCATCTGGTTCTTGGTAAGGGTTCCTGTCTTATCGGAGCACACCACATTCACCGCCCCTAAGGTTTCTACACTGGGAAGTCTTCTGACAATGGTGCCAACCTTCACCATCCTCGAAACGCTAAGTGCCAGCACAATTGTTACAATTGCCGCAAGTCCCTCCGGTACTGCCGCCACTGCCAGGGATATGGCCGTAAGAAGCATATCGCCCACGTCCCTTTTCTGTAAAACCGCTACCACAAACAAGAATGCACAGATTCCAACTGCCAGAACGCTCAGCATTTTCCCCAGGTCCGCAAGACGCTTTTGAAGCGGCGTCATTTCATTTCCGCCCTTACCGATGAGCCCGGCTATCTTTCCGATCTCAGTCTCCATCCCTGTAGCGGTAACAACTCCTTCTCCTCTTCCATAGGTTACCGACGTGGACATATACGCCATGTTTATCTGATCTCCGATGCTGCCGGCATTTTCCTCCAGTTCCTCATCAGTTTTATTGACCGGAACGGACTCACCGGTTAGTGCCGACTCCTCTATTTTCAGATTCACTGCCTGCAAAAGACGCATGTCCGCCGGGACCTGTCTTCCTGCCTCCAAAAGCACAATATCCCCCGGCACCAGCTGATCACTTGGAATTTCGCATTCCCTTCCCTCACGTCTTACCAGCGCTTTAGGGCTTGCCAATTGCTTCAGGGCCTCTATGGCTTTACGGGCCTTGTCCTCCTGAACCACACCCACAATAGAATTCAACAGGATAACCGCTGCAATAATCATTGCATCTCCCGCCTCTTTCAAAAAAAGCGAAATAGCAATAGCCGCCATGAGAATATAAATGAGAGGGTCCTGAAGCTGCTCCAAAAACAACCAAAAAACTCCCTTTTTCTTCTGTTCCTCCAGTTTATTAAGACCGGCCTTTTCCCTTCTTGCACCCACCTCTAAAAGAGTAAGCCCCGCCTCACGGTTTGTCCCAAACTGTTTTAAAACTTCCGTTGCCTTCTGCTCTCCATACATAGTTAATCCCTCCTGCTCCTATGATTTTATATGCAGGAGCAGAAGGGATTATGAATGTCATATTATGAGCATGTTCTATGTTGCTTGTCGTGTTAATCAGGTCTCAGTTTCCAAGTGCCGGAGTGTAATTATCAAAGTAGCTGTAATTACATCTGACACATGTATAAACCGTATAACCCATTGTATTTGAAGTAGCCGGTATCACCACTGAACGAAAGGTGTGATTATTCATATTCAGCTCTATACTCTCCGCATAGCTGCTTCCACAGTTACAGATAAAAGAACGTATCCCCTTTTCGGTGCAGTTGGCTTCCTTTAATACATAGGAAGTGTAGTTATGCGTATGAGGAGTAGCTGTAGGTGCTGCCGTAGCCTGCGTTCCCGCAACCTGTGCCCCTGAACCTATCGGAGGCGCTGTAACCTGCGTTGCCGTAGCCTGTGCCCCTGAACCTATCGGAGGCGCTGTTGCGGATGTCCCCGTCGGAGCTGCTGTTGCCTGCGTACCGGCAGTAGCCTGTGCACTCGCCGAAGGGCTGGGCGACAGTTTATTGATTGGCCTGGAATCCAAAAGCACACCGCACACGCTGCAGGTTCTCTGCTCTGTTCCCATCTGGGTAGTGGTCGGTTCCTCCGCCACGGTCCAGTCTGTTGCCACATGTCCCGGTGCCGGAATCATTTCCGTATAAAAGCTTCCGCAGCTGCAGCTGTATTTGCGCAGTCCGGCCAGAGTGCAGGATGGTTCTCTCACCGTTTCTGCCGTATACTGATGCACATGCGGCGCATCTTCCTCATCCTCATCCCCGTCCTTATCACTTACGGCCTTATAAGGGATGGTTTCCTGCGCTACAATCTCGTCACAATAGATGCACTTTTTAACCTGAAGTCCGTCTTGTTCCGCAGTAGGCTTTCTGATAACTTCCCAGTCGTCTGCTACATGTCCAGTAGAATGAATATCCACAAAGTATTCATCCCCGCACTCGCAGCTATATCTAAGCTTCCCCGCACTGTAGCAGGTCGCCTTTTTAACAACGGTTTCCTTATAGTCGTGAACGTGACCATCAGCTCCGATTGGCTGTGGGGTTTTAGCTTCTTCGCTGTTTGATTCATCCCCCTCTTGATCCCCTCGTGAGGTACTCTCATCATCCGGCGCCTGTGTAGGAACCAGAGGTGTCGGCTCATCTGCTGATGCATCAGCAGATGCTGCCGTATTCTTTTCATCACCTGCACCTGTCATTGAGTACCCGATAATTCCCACTGTAGCAATACATGCTGCCACAGCCAGTGCTCCTAATATACAGGTCAGGACTTTCATAATTCCATTCATCTGCAGTTCTCCATTAAATCAGTAAATGTCTGATCATTCGAAATACATTCCTATACACAATAAGTATATATTTTTTGGCGGATTTTGTAAAGATGCAGGGATCTGATTGCAAAAATGATTGCGGCAAAGATCACAACACAAAAAGGGGCATCCTTCCGGATGCCCTTTGCCATAAAAAGAGCGCGAGACGGGACTCGAACCCGCGGCCCCGACCTTGGCAAGGTCGTGCTCCACCAACTGAGCCACTCGCGCATTTACTTATCCGTACCTGACGGACAAGTATTAATATACTATATGGCTTTCACTTTGTCAACGAATTTTTTTAAAAATTTTTTCACCAATTTTTTTCAAAATTTTATGTCTTATTATTCCACCTTATCCTTATATTTGACACGATAAATTCTTCTTAAGGACTCGTTAATTCTATCTTCTGTCAATGTACCGTTATTGACAGCGTCCAAAACTCCCTGATATGCGGTTTCATAATCCTCAGGCATAAGGATCATATCCGCACCGGCCTGCAGTGCCATTACCGCTGCCTGATCAGCTGTATAATAATCCGTTATGGCAGCCATATTCATGGCATCCGTAATGACAATTCCCTGATAACCCAGTTGTCCCCTCAGTATATCGGTAATCATCTGTGAGGATAAAGAGGAAGGAGTATTATCTCCCGTAATGCCGGGAACAGAAAGATGACTTACCATAACAAAATCAACGCCAGCATCGATGCCCGCCTGATAAACCGGAAAGTCGGTTGCATTAAACTCATCCAATGTCTTATCTGTCTGAGCCATGCCGTCATGGGTATCCTCCGTGGTATCCCCAAGCCCGGGAAAATGCTTAAGGCATGCACTCACTCCGCTGCTCTGCAATCCTTCCACGGCTGCTGCTGCCATTGGCGATACCAGATTTACATCACTTCCAAAAGAGCGATCCCCGATAATGGTATTGCCCTCCGCAATCACATCTGCCACCGGGGCAAAATCCATATTAAAGCCGTAACCTGACAGGTAAGTGCCCAGTGCAGTTCCTGCCTCCTGTGCCAGAGCTGCATCACCGGATGCACCGATTTCTGCCATAGGACCTACATCATCGGCAAGTCCCGCCTTTGCAACTCTGCTGACCGTACCTCCTTCTTCATCTACGCCAAGGAAGATGGGATATTTACTCCAGTTCTTCGTGTTTTGAAGCATTTCGGTGAGCTGTGCAGAATCCTTAATATTCTGTGAAAAATATATCAGTCCGCCTACTGCATGTTCACTTAGCTTTTCTTTGGTTGTATCACCGGCTCTGATCACCACATCCGTATCTGTAAGCTCCTCGGGAGTAATCATAAACAGCCCTGCCACCTTATCTTCAAGAGGCATCTCCGCAATGCAGGCATTTACGATCTCATCCAGGTAGTCTGTCTCCCCCACAGGCTCTTCCGGCTCTACAGGTGCCTCAACTACAGGCGTCTCTTCCTCGCTTTCCGCCAGCTCCTCCAGCTGCTTTTGCAGCTCTTCCGCCTGCTTTTTGTCGTTTACCTTCTTAATAATCTGTGTAACTCCAATCACTCCGCCTGCTATCAGCCCGATCAATATCACTGCAAGTACTACATAAGAAATAATCTGATTTCTGACTCTTCTTCTGTGTCTGTATTCTCTGCGATCTATTTCTTCATCATAAGTTTCATTCTTTGCCATTCTTCAATCCTCCATATGGATTATCATACATGATTCATCGGGGAATTTCCACTTAAAAACAAAACTTTTGAAAAAACTTTCAACAAGAAACGCGGGTATCGATTTTATTAATCAATACCCGCTTCTAAACTATGCTATCCAATGGTCTTTACCTCTCTTTTCATTTTATTTTTGGATCGCTTCCCTATTCAGTTGTTTTCTCCTTCGTACTTTTCTCTTTTTTCTTTTGTACGCATGTACTGTAACGTTCGTCTTATCCTTTGTAATTCGTTACCGTTTCTCTTGTGCTTCATACGAATTCGAAATTCGCTTTCTTTGGTACTTTGTTCTTTTGTACTTTAAAAGCTAACTCTTTCACAATTTGCTTCTCATGATCTTCTGTTTCTTAATCCCTCAATATAACCTTTGGTTAAACTGTAGAACCAAGTACTCATCCGATATAAAAAGCTGATCTCATGTTTTCGGTGGACTGTACCTTCCTTTCATTAAGATTATCTATGTGAATTTGTTTTTGTGATTTTATTATAACCGGCTCATTTTGATTTGTCAACACATTTTTAAAAAATATTACTAATTTTTTCATTTTTTATTCTTTTACTGTTTTTTATCTGTTTTGTTTCCATTTATTTACATTATTTTACAATCATTTACTCAAATTGTCAGTTTTTTCACCTGTTTTACAGAAAAGAGGCATCAAGAAGCAGCTTAGCAGATTGTTAATAACAAAAACAGCCCTGAGAAAACCGGCTGTTTTCCCAGAGCTGCTCCTTTTTTTCATTACTTTAAATCTCTATTATTTCAAAGGGTACTTATCTGTCAGCTTCTGCACGATTGCTCTTGCCTCGGGAATTTTTTCCTCTCCGCCCTTTACAATCAGCGCAATTGCTTCCGCAATTTGATCCATATCCTCAACGTTCATGCCTCTTGAGGTCACAGCCGGTGTACCTAAACGAATACCGCTTGTCACAAAAGGAGACTTGGGATCATTGGGGATGGTATTTTTGTTGGCTGTAATATGAGCCTCATCCAGCATCTTCTCCACTGCCTTACCGGTCAGATCAAAGGTGGTAAGATCCATAAGCATCAAATGATTGTCGGTACCTCCTGATACAATTTTGATGCCTCTGTCTATCAAGCCCTTGCATAACGCCTGCGCATTGTCAACGATGCCTTTCTGATATGTCTTAAACTCGTCAGACAAAGCCTCTTTAAAGCAGACTGCTTTCGCTGCAATCACATGCATCAAGGGTCCTCCCTGAATTCCCGGGAAAACAGCCTTGTTGAAATTATATTTATCTGCAGCCTCCTGATTGCAGAGGATCAAGCCTCCTCTGGGTCCACGCAGGGTTTTATGCGTTGTGGTAGTCACCACATCTGCATAGGGTATCGGACTGGGATGAAGTCCTGCCGCCACAAGACCTGCAATGTGAGCCATGTCAACCATCAAAACAGCTCCAACCTCATCAGCAACCTCTCTGAACTTTTTAAAATCGATGGTTCTTGCATAAGCGGATGCACCTGCAATGATCATTTTAGGCTTGCACTCCAGTGCAATTTCTCTTAACTTATCATAATCAATAAAGCCTTCATCATTTACTCCATAAGGAACAATGTGAAAATATTTACCGGAAATATTCACCGGACTTCCGTGTGTCAAATGTCCGCCATGATCCAGATTCATACCCATTATGGTATCACCGGGATTACAGATTGCAAACTGTACCGCAAGATTGGCCTGGGCGCCTGAATGGGGCTGAACATTGGCATAATCACAGCCAAACAATTCCTTTGCTCTCTCTATTGCAAGATTTTCCACTACGTCAACACACTGGCATCCACCGTAATAGCGCTTTCCGGGATATCCTTCCGCATACTTATTGGTCAAAGGGCTTCCCATCGCTGCCATAACTGCCTTGCTTACCCAGTTTTCGGATGCGATCAGTTCAATGTGACTGTTTTGTCTTTCCTGCTCGTCCACAATCGCCTGGGCAATTTCAGGATCAACATTTCTTACTTCGTCAAGTGAATACATAAATTTTCCTCCTCATTTCTATTTAATAATTTGAACTTACCTTTTGTAAAGTGCTTTCAAATCAAAGGTTCAAAAATAATAAATTTTGACTATTATAGCATATACTTTTTTGAAAAAAAACCTTTCCTTTCATATTTTTCAGAAAACAATTAAATACAATTCTTATCAAACTCCTAAGCAAACCTTAAGATTTACCGAATATGAACGAAAAATCTTTACTCTCATCAAAAATACTGCTACAATATGAAAGGATTTTTAGAGGGATGAAAATATATGTATTACATAATCGTAAACCCCGCTTCGAAGTCCGGCAAGGGAGCACAAATCTGGTCCGAAATCGAGCCGGTTTTAAGCGAAAGAGAAATTGAATATAAGGTCTTCTTTTCCCGTGAAGTCGGACATGTTACCAAGCTGGTTCGTGATTTGTCTGCTTCCTTATTAAGTGCGAATCCCGCATATATCCTTCGTTTGATCGTCCTTGGCGGCGATGGCACATTAAACGAAACCCTGCAGGGCGTTTCAGACTTTAACCGGGTGGAAATCGGTTATATTCCTACCGGTTCAAGCAATGATATGGCAAGGGATCTAGAGCTTGCGTCAAGTCCTTTGGAAATTTTGGACCGCATTCTTTCTTGTAAGGATCCGCTTCGCATGGATCTTGGACACCTTGTTTACGACAATGCTTCCGGGCAGCTGTCCCGCCAGCATGATGACGAACTGCTTGCCCACCGCTATTTTGCGGTAAGCTGCGGTATCGGGTTTGATGCTGCTGTCTGCGAGGAAGCTCTTTCTTCTAAATTTAAGAATGCACTGAATAAAATAGGTCTTGGAAAGCTGACCTATTTAACCATTGCATTAAAGCAGCTGATCAAGGCCAAGAAGATCATCTGCGATATTACACTGGATGACGGCACGCACGTTCATCTGCCCCAATTTTTGTTTGTTGCGGGAATGATCCACCGATATGAGGGCGGCGGCTTTAAATTTTGTCCCACTGCCGATTACAAGGACGGGCTGATCGATATATGCAGTGTAGGCAATATACCTAAGTGGCTTGTTCTTGTGGCACTTCCCACCGCCTTTCAGGGTAATCATTACCGTTTCAATGGTATTGAACATTATACCGCTGCTAAAATCCATCTGGAGACATCTGCACCCCTTTGGGTGCATACCGACGGTGAGGTCAGCATGCAGTGCAGCTCTATCACCCTCACCTGTGAGAAAGAAAAACTGAGATTTCTTTTATAAATTTTATGGAGGCTATTATGAAAAAATTTTATGAAAGGTATAAGCATGCTATTCCACTTGCTATCTATGCATTGATATATTGCTCGTGGTTTGCTTACCTGGAAAAGACGGTAACCCATCCTCAAACAATTATTCATGTAAAGCTTGATGATGCCATTCCTTTTTGTGAGATATTTGTAATACCATATTTTCTTTGGTTTGCATATGTATCCATTGCAGTTCTGTACTGCTTTTTCAAAAATAAGCAGGAATATTTCAGAACATGTGTGTTTTTATTCACAGGAATGACTGTTTTTTTGGTTGTTTCCACGCTTTGGCCAAACGGTCATCATCTGCGCCCTCAGGCAATGCCGCGGGACAATATTTTCACCATGCTGGTTTCACATTTATATAGTGTAGATACTCCTACAAACCTTTGGCCCAGCATCCATGTATATAATTCCATCGGTGCTCATTTGGCAGTGCTTCATAATCAGAAGCTTTCCGAAAACAAGGTTATCCGTTTCGGTTCACTGGGACTATGTATCTCCATTATTCTTTCTACCGTATTTATCAAACAGCATTCTATGTTTGACGTGCTTACCGCCTTTGTGATGGCAGGTGTTATGTATGTAGTGGTCTATCAGGCAGATATTGTTTCCGCTTGGCAGTCTTATCGAGCTCATACCAAACGCAGAATACGGCACATTTAATCGGCAATGAATTTTATAAGCAATTAATATACATCAAATATAAAACCCTTTTACCATATCCGCACAGGAAATAGTAAAGGGGTTTTTCATTCATATAATACAGTTATCAATTAAAATTATAGAAGCGCCTGCAAATTTTATAGCCCTCTACAGATATCTTTCTTCCTCCCTTACCGGGAAGATTCATACATCTTCCAAGCAATCCGTAGCGCAGCTTCCGATACAAAAACCAATCCTTCTTTTTGAGATAATTCCACAGCTCCTTCTTCTTATCCAGATTTTCCTTGATTTCTGACCTGATCAGTAAAATGGAGGAAATCGTAGTGATAATATCCAGGTAACTGAGCATATACCGATAAAGCTTTTTATTTTGAATTATCTGACTTTTCTTTTCAACCATATAATCAATCATAAGCTTGTTTACTTTGATCTGCTGGTCGATTCTGCCGATCATAACATCTTCATTGACTGACTGATCGGCCCTTCCGATATAGTAGCGGTAAAAGTTCACATCCAGATAATACATATTTTTTACATAGGGAAGAGGTTCAAATACATATAGATTATCTACATAAAAGGTATGCTCCGGAAGCCTTAACCCGCATTCCTTTAAAAGCTTGGTTCGAAAGATTACCGAGTGCATCAGCATGTACTGCCCTTTATGAAAATGCTTCACATCCTCCCAGCCGAACATTTCTCCTATGGGAAGGGCATGCTTGTACCTCATTACCTTATGACGCTTCTCCCCAACCTTTTCGTAGACAAAATTGCTTATCAGCATGTCCAAAGTCTTTTCTCCACCGGCCAGATTTCTTAAGGTATCCAATATCTGCATGTAAGGCTCTTCCTTCACCCAGTCATCACTATCCACCACCTTAAAAAACAAACCCTCCGCATGATCGATACCGGTATTTACCGCCGAACCGTGCCCGCCGTTTTCCTTGTGTACAGCTTTAATAATAGAAGGGTACTTCCTAACATACTCATCAGCAATCGCAGCTGTGGCATCTGTTGAGCCATCATCCACAATAATAATCTCTACATCCTCTCCGCCTTTTAAGAGAGAGTCTACGCATTTCTCCATGTATGCAGCCGAATTGTAGCATGGTACGGCAAACGATAAGAGTTTCATTCAATATCCACCTTTCAAAAAAACTTACTTATCTTTAATATACTCCTGCACATGCTTCAAATCAACTTAAGAAATTCTAAAGATGCCTACAGGTAACCCTTAAAAGAAATACTTCATATATGCAGCGTAAGCCGACGGAATAGGGTATTGTTCCCTGGTCTCCTCTTTTTGTACAAAGATCCAATCATTATCATTTAATCGGGGAGCAAGCTCATCCACTCTGACCGCATAACCGATCATATGCCATTCCTTGTGGGTAAAAATATGTTTACTCTCCTTTAGTCTGTCAATTTTAATGACTGCCATCCCCTGATCCTTGAAATAATTTAGTACCTGTTTTTCAGACAACTTCCCTTCCAGAGACGGGAACTCATACATTCCCGCCAAAAGTCCGGTGGACTTTCTTTTCCTAAGGGCAGTGCAGTTTTCATCTCTGATGACAAGTACCGTTTTGTCCTCCACTGTTCTGGGCTTTTTAGGTGCTTTACATGGATACTTCGTTTCTTCCGATAATTGATGTGCCCGGCACAGCTCATGCCATGGACACATCCCGCAGTGCGGCGCTCCGTTTGGCACACAGACCACGGCTCCAAGCTCCATCAGTGCCTGATTAAAATCTCCCGCTCTTCCTGTCGGTATAATGGGGGCAAGCTCCGCTTCTATCTGTCTGCGCACAGACTGCTGCATGATATCTCTTGTATCCGCCCGAAGTCTTGCAAGCACACGAAGTACATTTCCATCCACCGCCGGAACCGGGTTCCCGTATGCTATGGAGCTGATTGCTCCCGCAGTATAGCTTCCGATACCCGGAAGCTTAACAAGCTCCTCATATGCATCCGGCATCTGCCCTTCGTATTCCTCCAAAATCACCCTGGCTGCTTTGTTTAAATTTCTCACACGGTTATAGTAACCAAGCCCCTCCCATAGCTTGAGAAGCTTTTCCTCCTCCGCCTCTGCAAGGCTTGCAATATCCGGCAAAGCCTTCATAAAGCGGTCATAATAGGGCTTGACCGCCTCTACTCTGGTCTGCTGCAGCATAATCTCGGACACCCACACATGGTAAGGCGTAGGTTCCTCTCTCCATGGGAGAATTCTCCGTCCCTCGTCATACCACTTAAGGAGAGGCCGGGCTATCTCATCCAGTACGGAAAGCCGCACCTCCACCGGCTGTCTGATCGTCATACTGTCAGCTGTCACATGACAGTCATAAGCAAGCACATGCACTCCTGCCGCTCTCGCCTCCTCCAACGCCTTGGCAAATTCCGGATGCGTGGAACGGTTGGGAGTAAAATAATCTACATCCTCCATCTGAATTACCAGAATAATATATGCCTTGTACCCCTGCGCTACAGAAGCCGCCAGTTCCCTGACATGCTTAACCGCTCTGTCGGAGGGAGCGTCAGGAAACAGCACCACATTGTCCTGCTCCAGGGTCACCCCCTTCACTTCGATAAAAATTTGATCCTCCGGTGTCTCAACGTAAAAGTCAAACCGGGAATTGCCATATGTGGTTTCCGGCCTGATCTTCACCGCATCGGGAAAAAGAGCACCCTGCCTAAGCCACTCCTCCACTGCTTTATTGGGAGCCTGAGAGTCCATGTTGACAATGCGCTGCCCCTTTTGTACTGCCACCAGATCATAGGCAGTACTTCTTTCCGGATTGGTACTCTTATCCAAAAACACTTTGGCATGATCCGTCAAAAGCTCCCGGCATCTTCCTGTGTTCTTCACATGAACCTTCCGGGTTTCTCCATCTATATTTACATAAGCAATAAATCTGTTGGGACGGCTTTCAAACCGTCCCTCCTGTATATTTTGATATTTCATCGGGTTTCTCTTTCTTATAAATTTAATGTCCTCCGCAGGCAGAGGCGAAATTGGTCTTACGGATCACGTCCCCGTTCCTTCCCCTGCTCCTGTCTGTAAGGCACTCTGGCAGAGAAAACCACCTCCGATGCCGGTTTCGTGTGAACGGCCTGATCGTCAAAAAAGATGTGAGCACCAAAAGCCTTAAGCACTTCTGTTTTAGGTATTCCGCCCAAAAAGAATGCCTCATCAATACGGACATTCCATGCCCGGAGAGTTCTGATCACCCGTTCATGTGCAGGTGCGCTTCTGGCAGTAACAAGTGCGGTTCTGATAGGTGCCTGTTCCGGGGTAAATTCTCTTTGTATATCGGAAATTGTTTTGAGAAATTTTGCAAAAGGCCCCTGCTTAAGAGGATTTTCAGCCTGCAGCCGCTCATTTTCCTCAAACGCCTCAAGCCCTCTTTCCCTGTATATGCGCTCGGACTCATCGGAAAACAGTACCGCATCTCCGTCAAAGGCTATATGGATCTTAGAAATTTCCTCCTGTCTTCCCGGCGTGCGGATCTCATCACAGCAGATAATTCCCGCTGCAATGCCGCAGTCGATAGCTGCCTGTACATCCTCCTCATCTGCGGACAAATACAAGTCCGTATGAAATGCTTCCAAATAGGGAGCAAGAGATGCACCGCTTGCAAGTACCGCCCTGGAAATATTCAGTCCGTAATGTGCAATGGAATTAAATACTCTAAGGGATGTGTCCGGACTGTTGTGGGACATGATGATAACCTCCACCCTGCCCTCCTGCCCCGGAAGCTCATTAATATTGAGAAGTGCTTCCACCAGCCTAAAACCGTTCCCCGGCATTAAAAGTTCCTTCTCATGCTCTACCTGATAGCTGCAATATGCATCAACTCCCCGGGTGCGGAAAATCTCATTTTCAACGGTCAGATCAAACAATGCTCTGGACGATACGCCTATTACCAGTCTGTTAGCCAAATCATATGCCATCTTACTCCTCCTTCTCCCGCCGGACAAAATGCAAAGCTGTCCATGCAGCATCCGGAGAAGGTCTTCAGCTATCTAAGGCGGTTGCACTCATATTTTTCAAGCGTAAGGAGACAGTTCTTAAGCTCCTCATACCGCTCCTGCGTATCTCCCTCCTTGACCTCCAGGTCTATGGATACTGCCATAGTGTTGATCATCTCGTCAGTGATACGATGATGGAGTGCCGCCAATATATTAAGACGCTCCTCGTAGGAGTCCGCATCCAAAAACTCCAGTACCAGCGGGTCTATATTAATTTCCTCTTGATCTGTGGATTGTTCTGTCTCCTGCATCTTAGGCTGCTCTGCCGGCTGCATCATATCGGGAGTAGGCAAAAGCTCCTTCATAAGCTCAAAACGGTACTCCTGAGATGCATCAGGATATTTCTCCCGATCTACCTTTTCCAGAAACATCGGCAGCGGTCTCGCATATACCTGATAATCTCCGTAAAGAGCCTGATAAATCACCAGCTCTTCTCCCGTTTCACTGTGTTTTGCAAGGGTAACAATCCTATATAAATTTCCTTTGAAATGCCTGTATATCTGCTGCGGTAAGGGTTTATTTGACATGATATATTCATGCTCCTTTCTGTGTCTGCAATTATAGCAAATCCGGTCACACAACTATATCAATTATAATCCCTGTTTTTGGTCTTGTCATTCCTCTTTTTTAAAGAACCGGCTTAACAGCTTCCTTTGAAAATGCTTATCATTTATTTTCGCAGTAACAGTCATATCATGAATTTCAGCTTTCCAAAAGCTCATAAAAAACATTGCATCCCTCCACAGGAAATTTAATATCCCTGCATTGAGTAAGAAGTTCTTCCCTGTGTTCCATATCCAAATCTAAAATACGGCGATGATGAATTGTCACCCTGTATTCTATGCTTCCATTCTCATCTATGATCCGATTCATGGTGACACCGCTGGCAGCATATCCCTGATCCTCCAGAAACGTCTGTACTTCCTTTACATATTCATGCTCCAGCATCTTATAGTATTCCTTTTGTTCCCTGGCCGCTTCCCTGCTCTGGCTAAGAACCGTCCCCGATATGGCAAAGGCACATATCAGTACCAGCAATAAGGTTGCAATCATCCACCAGGTTATTCTTTGAATAGCTCTCATAACACTTCCTCCTCAAACCGCATATTTGTAATTCGTCAGGTGCTGTTTTCTTATCTAATAACAGTATATAAAAAGAAATGTCCGATAAAAAGGACTCTGACCATGAATTGTAACAAATCAACCTCGTACACCGGCTTGGTACGGCACTGCTTCTTGGATAGTGGCTATGACAGCTTTCGGGATTTAAGGAAACAGGCGGCACAAATACCTATTAGCTGCCCTGTCGACAAACTCAAAGTCAATCATAGATAAAAGTACGATGAGCCTTACGGGCAGCAGTATTATTGTGTCGCCTGTTTCTCTTAAATCCATCGAAAGGCTGTCCTAAGCCATTATCCAAGAAGCAGTGCCGTACCAAGCCGGTGTCCGAGGCTGATTTGTTACGATGAATTTTGAAATTGCAGCCGTTGTCAAACAATATGATTGGGTGTAAACTGTTTTCTGGACACGTTTTAGCCTGTCCGCATAATACGCCTCAAAGGCATTGCATGAAAGGAAAAAAGATGATACAAGCCCTTCAGCTCGTTCCCGAATATAAAGAAGAATTGATTTATCCCGCTGTCTGTGGTTTCATGGAGACACTTGAAATAGCCAAAGATATGCGCCCTGATCTAAAGGTTGTGATAAAACCTAATCTTGTCATGGCCAAAAACCCGGACTTTCCCGCAACCACTCACCCGCTGGTGATTAAGTGCGTGGTGCGCTGGCTGAAAGAGCAGGGGGTCCAAAATATCACCTTGGCGGAAAGCTCCGGCGGGCTGTACAATGCGGAACATATGAAGAATGTTTATCAGGTCTGCGGTATGAAGCAGCTTGAGCCTGATGTGAAGCTGAATATGGACTTTTCCGCCCGCACCGTAAACTGCAGGGAAGGCTTTGCCAACCATTCCTTTCATATTATTACACCGATTGCGGAAGCCGACTATATTATCAATATTTGCAAACTGAAAACTCATGCCATGACCGGCTATTCCGGCGGCATCAAAAATCTGTTCGGAACCATTCCGGGACTGGAAAAGCCCCAGATGCATTATCGCTGGCCCAATATCGAGGACTTTTCCCGAATGCTTCTTGAGCTTGCTCAGACCATAAGTCCGCAGCTCACCGTCATTGACGCCATTGACGCTATGGAAGGAAACGGGCCTACCGGAGGCACCTCACATCCTCTTCACATGCTCCTTGCCGCAAAGGATTTTTATACACAGGATTACTTCGCTGCCGGGCTGATGAAGCTTGATCCCATGAATATTGTCATGATCAGACAGGCTGTAGAGAAAGGGCTGGCCAAGCCCGATGAGCTGCAGCTTATCGGAGATCAAATTCCGGATGAACTTACACCGTTTCAGGTTCCCGACACTATCAGACTAGATTTTTCAAGCTGCCTGCCCGGCTTTTTGCAAAAACCCTTTCTTGCCATTGCGGGGAAGATGCTGAAATCCTATCCTCAATTAAATAAAGAGCTTTGCGTTGGATGCGGAAAATGTGCGGAGAGCTGCCCGGCTCATATCATCACCATCAAAAACAAAAAGGCTAAATTTAAGAAAAAGGGCTGCATCTCCTGCTTCTGCTGTCAGGAAATGTGCCCTATGAAAGCAATTTATGTTAAAAAAGCCTTGTAACGTAGATTTCGGGTGCATTCAGAATTTTTTTATTTTAAATTGGTAAATTGAGCAAAGCATTACACGCGTCAGCTCCGCTAAATGGATTTTCTAAATGTTCTGGACAGGCTCATCTTGCTTACGCAACCGTCCGTAATTCGCCATCCGGGCGAAGCTACGGACTTTTCGGGACATCCATGTCCCGAAATTGCTGAATTTTATCAGAACATTAAGAAAATCTCATTTTGCTTCGCAATGACAGCTTAGTAATTGCTTTGTGCAATTTGTCAATTTAAAATGAGAAAATTCCATTTGCCTTGGCGAATCGGAATAACATTACCTTCCCTCAATCCTGTATCCGTTTGTCCACTTATCTGCCGAAGAATCATCCTCTGTCGAGCCCGTTACCGCTTCCAATAAAGAACCGAAAAATTCGTCCACATAGGCAAAGGAATTAAACATTCCCGGTATTTCCCATTCCACCTGCGGCTGGATGTCCATATTGGAATTATTGACCGTAAACTCTTCGCCGCTTTCCGGGTCATAAAGTTCCTCAAAGGTTGCAGTCACATAACGAACACTGCTTTGAATATCATCATTAAATGCATAGCCCACAAACTCCGCCTGAATATGGTCCGTCAGTTTCAGTCCCACGCAGATCTTACAGATGAGATCAGGATATTCCGGGCTGATATGCCAATCATAAGAATACAGATACATTTCACCTAAAGCACCGTCCTGATTCTCCGTCCGATAATGTTCAAATTCAAGCTCAGAAACCTGTTTCGGATAATTTTTCTCCGCATATGCCGTAATCTTACGGATGCACTCTTCAAAATCCTGTACGGTTTTGGAGGTCTCCTTTTCCTTATCCCTGATCAGACAGGCAATTACCCCGTCACTGTCACCGGACCATGTAAAGTTTGCCCATGCGTCACCGGACTGTGAAATGCCCACCGTCCAGCCATAGGGCGTATTCACCAGGTACTCCCCCGCCTGCATATAGGCAGCCCTTGATTCCTTTGTTATGATATTTCCTCTCCGCAATACTTTAAGCGTCATTCCCGGATAAATCATGTCAGGATCGGAAATCAAATCTTTATTGTCATCTGCAAGCTCCACATAACCATTTCCGTCACCCCACAGCTTTTCGGCAATCTTCCACAGGCTCTCGCCGGGCTCAACCGTATAATCCTCTTCTTCCGTTATCAGCGTTGCACAAATCTCTCCCCCGTCCGGCACATCTCCGTAAACAATCGGGTATTTGTCCTCCGCAAAGGCAGTTTCTGCCGGTATGAACAATAAAAGCAGCATTGCCGCACAAACACAGCAAAAAATCCTTTTTAATAGTCGTATTCCCATATACTTGCATCTTCCCCCAGCCAGATGTTTTCCTTCTTGTCCTCGCAGGGAAGCACCTGGCCCGCTTCCTCGGACTTTTCATATTTATCCCAAAATTCGCTTTGCTTTTTAAAGCCTTCCAACTCATCCATGCTTAGCTGCGTATAAAAAATTCTTTCGGTAGGAACCTGAGTGATGGCATATTCCAATACAGGATCAAAGGAAATTCCCACCACGAAATCTTTCTCCTCCGTAATGTAGAAAAAAGGCCTGCACGTATAGATCTGATTGATTTCCTCGTCTTCCTTAAGGAACCATGAAAGCATTTTGTCAATGTTTTCATCATCCGCATAGTCCTCCTGCACATCCTCGCTCAGGGACTTATCCCACAGAACAATAAAGTCTCTATCAACGTTAAAAATATCGGATAACTCATAGCTTTCACCGGTCACAAGGTCTACGGTAAGTGCTCTTTCAGTACCGTTAGTCATCCACACCGGATTTCCGGGAGCATACAGCTCGTAATAATCAAGGCTTACCAGATACTGACTGTGGAAGGTCACATCACAGGTTACGTCGCTGCAAAAAATGGAAAAATGCTCTTCCTGAAAGGCCTTTACCTCCTCCGACGGCTCTAAGTGCCAATAATTCACCCGGTCCATTGCGGTATCGTACATCAGCCCGTTAATCTGCTCCTGTATTTCCTGATCAATTCCCTCCAGCCTGGGATATTCCACGGTGATTACATCCCAATAGTCATACTGCTCAGAATACTCCACAAAGTATTGTTCCTTTTGAACAGTATAATCCTGATAACCTTTAGAGGGAAGCAGAAAAAGGATAACCCCCAGGCTTATGCCTCCTGCTGCAATCACAAGTAAAAGCACCCCAAGGATAATCCGTTTTCTCCGCTTCCCTCTGTTTTCTTCTCTGTGTTCTTCTCTGTTTTCTTCCTCGCCCATAGTCTAATCACTCCTTTTTACGACTTGCCGTTTTCAAAATGATTATACAGGGCGAATGCATCAAAGTTGCATCATATCTGCATCAAAAATGCATCTTTTATTGAATTCCCACTACCTCATAGCCAGCCTCTGTCACCGCCGCTTTTAACACATCATCGCTCACCTCAGTGCTTAAAGTGATTTCCGCACTCTTTTGCTCAAGACTCATAACAACGCTTTCCACGCCTTCCACTGCCTCCAATGCCTTCTGTACCCGTCCGGTGCAGTGAGCGCACATCATTCCTTCAATGGTCATTACTCTTTTCATTTTCGTTTCCTCCTGATTTTCTTTTTTAGCTTCTATAAATTCAGCACCTGCATGTATCTGCGCCGTTTCTTCAATTTCTTCCTCCGAGCTTCCTTTAAAACCTCTAAGCCGCAGTGCATTTAAAACCACAAACAAACTGCTAAGGCTCATGGCTGCCGCCCCAAACATGGGGTTCAGTCGAATTCCAAATACAGGATACCATACTCCTGCCGCCAGGGGAATGCCAATTACATTGTAAAAGAATGCCCAAAACAGATTCTGCTTAATATTCCTGATTACAGACCGGCTGAGACGAATAGCGGTGATGGCATCCGTTAGTCTGCTCTTCATCAAAATAATATCCGCACTGTCAATTGCCACATCGGTTCCCGCTCCAATGGCAATCCCTACATCTGCAGCCGCAAGTGCGGGAGCGTCATTAATTCCGTCTCCGATCATTGCCACCTTTCGGCCTTCCTCCTTCAGCCTTCTGATTTCTTTCTCCTTATCCTCGGGAAGGACCTCCGCAATCACTTGATTTACATTCAGCTGACGCTTTACCGCTTCGGCTGTCCGCTTATTGTCCCCGGTAAGCATCACCACGTCAATCTTCATTCTATGAAACTCTTCAATTGCACTTCTTGAGGTTTCCTTGATGGTATCCGCAACTCCTATAATCGCCGACAGTTGCTTTTCCCTTGCAAAAAGAAGCGGGGTTTTTCCATCCACGGAAAGATCTTCCATTTTAGCCTCTTGCTGTGCGGATACGGAAATTCCGTTTTCCTCCATAAAGGCTTTATTGCCTGCAAAGCACCACTGTCCTTTGCACTTTGCCATAACTCCTTTGCCGAAAATGGCTTGAAACTCCTGTACATCGGGAAGTGTAAGCTCCCGCTCCTTTGCCGCTGCCACAATGGCATCCGCCAGGGGATGCTCGCTGGGCTTCTCAATCGCCGCACTGAGAGAAAGCACCACATCTTCATCCGGCTCTTCATCATAGCATACGATGTCCGTTACCCTGGGCTTTCCTTCCGTAATGGTTCCGGTCTTATCCAAAACCACCGTATCAATATCTCTGGCTGACTGCAGGGCATCCCCGGACTTAATTAAAATACCGTTTCTTGCCCCAACGCCGGTTCCCACCATAATCGCCACCGGAGTTGCAAGACCCAGGGCACAGGGACAGGAAATTACCAGCACCGCAATTGCGCTGGACATTGCCTCTTCAAATCCGCCTCCTGCAAGCAGCCACACGGCAAAGGTGATGGCCGCAATTCCCATAACCGCAGGAACAAAGATCCCTGCAATCTTATCTGCCAATCTGGCAATAGGCGCTTTGGATGCGGAAGCCTCCTCCACCAGCCGGATGATCTGAGACAAGGTCGTGTCCTCTCCCACCTTAACCGCACGGCAGATCAATCTTCCCGCTTTATTCATAGTTGCGGAAACCACCGTATCCCCGGGCCCTTTTTCCACGGGAATGCTTTCGCCTGTAATGGCAGCCTCATTAATGCTGGAGGTTCCCTCCTCAATCACGCCATCCACCGGTATCAGGCTTCCCGGCTTAACAACAAACCGGTCTCCCTGCAAAAGCTGCTCCGTAGGAATTTCCTTTTCCGTCCCGTCCTCCATAAGAAGCAGCGCCGTCTTAGGAGACAAGTCCATCAGCTTCTCGATTGCCTCTCCGGTTTTGCCCTTAGAGCGTGTCTCCAAGTATTTTCCCACCGTAATCAGCGCAAGAATCATACCCGCAGATTCAAAATACAGGTCGGAAGCATAGCGGCCAACCAACGCCTTATCGCCATGTCCCAAGCCATAACCGATTCTGTATATGGCAAAAATTCCATAGACCAATGCTGCACCCGAGCCTACCGCTATCAGGCTGTCCATATTAGGGGTTCTGTTCAGCAGAGTTTTAAATCCGTTTTGAAAATACTTTCGGTTTACATAAATAATCGGCAGAACAAGCAAAAATTGCGTAAAGGCAAAGACAAGCGCATTCTCATTGCCATGAAACAGCTTCATAAAAAACTCCGGCACCGGAATATTAAGCCACATAAAGATCATGTGATGCATGGATACCACCATGAGAAGCAGCATGAAAATTATGGATATAATCAGCCTTGTTTTCATCTCGGCATTTTGTTTCTTTCCCTTTAAAGCCTCCCGTCCCTCCTGATCCTTGCCGCTTCTTTCCCGGCTGCCGCATGGCTTAGCGCCGTATCCTGCTTTCTCCACAGCCTCTATAATCATCTGCTCATTGCAAAGAGTTTCGTCATAAGAAACCTGCATGCTGTTAGTCAGAAGGTTCACTGTCACTTCCTTCATTCCCTGAATTTTCCTTACACTTTTCTCCACATGAGCAGAACACGCAGAACAGGTCATTCCTGTTACCGTATATTTTTGACTTTTCATTTTGCACCTCACTTTATTTCAATTTTTTAACCAACTCTATGGCCTCCTCCATAATCTGATCATTTCCTTTTTTGATCTCCTCCGCCACGCAGGTTTCCATGTGCTCCTTCAGCACGATATAACCAAAGCTCTGCAGAGCACTTTCCACTGCCGCAATCTGCGTCAGAATGTCACCGCAATATCTGTTTTCATCCAACATCTTACCGATGCCGTTCAGCTGCCCGACCATGCGGCTCAATCTGTTTTGAAGCTGCCTGACCTCCTTTTCACTTCTGGGCGTGTGCTTTGTCCTGCAGCAGATGCATATATTTTCCTTATTTGCATTATGTCCTGTTGTAGTCATCCTATCCTCCATTCCGAAGCGATTTATTGCGAAGGAAACGCGAGCCAAATCTCAAATTTGGCTCTGCGATCAAAGCATATTTGTGACGCTCCGGCACAAATATGCGTGTGAGAAATCAGCTCATCGGAGTGATTTTTCACACTATCCTCCATTCCTTCACTGCTTACTATTTATAATCAGTTTCAGGTAAGCAGTGCAAAACTTCAAACCCCAAACCGAAAAATACCCCACTAGGGTATATCTCACACATAGAGAATATACCCCGGTAGGGTATTTGTCAAGAAGTACTATTCAAATTTTAACGAGATCAGCCGGCTGCAGTCAAAGTCATTTCTTCCTCTGCCTTACAGATGCACTGAGCAAATATTCAATCTGACCATTAATGGATCTGAAGTCCTCTGCTGCCCACTGAGCAATCTCATCCCATAAAGTCGGAGATAGCCGAAGCAATATTTGCTTTTTGGCTTTCTCTGTTTCTTTAAGGCTCTTTTCTTTTCTCCGGATTTCCTCCTCCATGGCATTAAGGCGCTCTAAACGTTCCAAAAGCTCCTTCTCTCTTATTTCCAGTTCATCCAAAGATTGAATCTTTTTTTGATCTTCCTTCATGCCGACTCACTTTCATTTCATATCAAACTGTTTTAATAGATGCTTCCACTGTTTACAATCGGCTGGGCATCCTTATTTCCGCACAGCACAACCAGCAGATTGCTTACCATTGCCGCCTTTCTTTCCTCATCAAGAACTACAATTTCCTCTTCACCCAACTCGTCTATCGCCATTTTCACCATGCTTACTGCGCCCTCCACAATCTTCTTTCGCGCTGCAATAATAGCTACCGCCTGCTGACGCTGAAGCATTGCCGCTGCAATCTCCTCGGCATAGGACAAATGTGTAATTCGAACCTCCATGATTTCCAGCCCTGCATCCTTTACCCTGGACTGAAGCTCCTTAGTCATACTTTCAGCGATTTCCTGACTGCTTCCCCGCAAGGTTTTTTCCTCTGTTCCCTCATCATCCATCACATCATAAGGATATAATCTTGCAATATTTCTTATGGTAGAGTCACATTGGGTAGAAAGATATTTCTTGTAATTTTCCACCTGGAAAACTGCACTGGTAGGATCCTTCACCTTCCAGATAACCACAGCGCCGATAATAATCGGATTACCAAGGACATCATTTACCTTCTGCTTTTCATTGTTTAAGGTCATAATCTTGGTAGATATCTTCTTATCGGTAACCGTTCCCACTGAAACATTATTATTAACAGCTGCGCTGACTGTGGTCTTTCCTGCAGGATTAATGGCCCCTGCAAAAGGATTCAAATAATAGAAACCCTGCTTTTTGATTGTACCATAATATTTACCAAAAAGGGTAAACACCATAGCCTCGTTAGGATTAATTACATGAAATCCTACGCTTAAAATAATCATGACAATCATAAATACAATACTGACCGCAAGCAGAACGCCTCCGGATACAAATATTTCATCCGAAAGTAAAAAAATTGAAAGTATAAACACTGCAATATCTATGGCATATCCTAAAAGAACCAATGCCAATGCTCTGCCTCCGTTTGCCACAGTTATTTCCTTTTCAACAATATCTGCTCTTTTCATCTCTTCCATAGTATTCTCCATTCCCTCCAATTCGGAGTGATATTATTTTGATATCATCATAATATCACCCTATCATTGAGAAGTCAATAAAAAATTCTTTGCAATATTTCATTTTTTGTGATAAGATATTCATATCTTTATATTTCTTCTAATCTTCATATTTTTTATTTCATTTTTATTGACTGTTTCAGTCGTATTTTTCAAGCACCTAATCTTAAAAAAGGGGGAATGCCTATGATTCTCTAAACTCCGTCTCTAAAATATCACTGTTAATCTAAAAATACTGTTTGAAAAGGAGTTCTATGTCACAATCGATCTTTCACATCTATGATAAGGTTTTCAAAAAAATATTGACCTTATCGTCTAAATCAGTTATCAATCTAATCAACGGTCTCTTCGGAACCGATTATCCCGAAGACAGTTCTATCCGCTACAACTGGACAGAGTTTGTGGGCGATGAGTTTAAAAAAATTCTGGCAGATACCATTATCACGATTAACGAAGAACAAAGTTATCACCTTGAAGCACAGATAACAAATGATGATGCCATTGTCTTCCGGGTCTTTGATTATGGTTTTTCCCATGCCAGCCAATACCCTGTCAACAGCGAGGCCTATTCCGAACTATGCTTTCCGGAACCCAAAATTATTTATCTGGCTCCCGATGAAAACATTCCTGAGGAATATCTCCTAAGACTTAACTTTGGTTCCCAAGGGTACTTTGACTATCGGGTCAGCACTATTATTTTCTCTCAAATTTCTGTGGAAGAACTAAATCAAAGGAAAATGATTATATTAGTCCCCTTTATGCTGTTAAGGCTAAGAAAAACTCTGTCGAAATCCCGTTCAAAAGATAACCTTGAAGCATTGAAAAATCTTATTCAGTATGATATACTGGGAAGCATAGAGGAAAATCTGCAATTTAACAATATCACCAAAGCAGATGCGCGGAAGCTAAAGCGCTATACACACAAGCTGTATGAGCAGATTTACTCCCATTATGAAGAAATGGAGGAACTGAATGAAATGACCGACGAATCTTTGATGCTGGATATTGATATTATCGAAAAGGAGCATGAACAGCGATTAGAAGAAATGGAAAGAGTCATAGAAGAAAAGCGAAATGTTATAAAGGCGCAGGAGGATATCCTAAAGGAACAGGGGGATGCCCTAAGGGAACAGGTGAACGCCCTAAAGGAACAGAAGAATGCCCTAAAAGAAAAGGAGGATGCCCTAAAAGAAAAGGAGGATGAAATCTCCGCCCTTAAGGAGCACATCCGCCAGCTGGAAAAACAGGCATCAGGAAATAACTAAAAAAGCGAATTCTATTTATTTAAGCAGTTTACATAACATATGATCCAGCCTTAAGTTTAAGAAGTCTGTTAAGAAGATGCAATTTCGTCTTAACAGACTTCTGTTTTTCTGGCCTTTCATGTTTCCTCTGCAGCAATACTGTTTAAAATCATTCCCACAATAACAAGCAAAATACCTGCAAATGATAGTGCAGAGGGAATAGCATCGTGTAAAATCAATATTCCGAGCAGAAGCGTAAAAATCACTTCCCCTGACTGGGTCGCCTCAATCACCGCCAACTGCTTTTGATTATTTTTCACCAGATCGGTTGCCTTAAAAAACAAAATGGTTGCAATCACGCCGGAAAATAGTGCCACCAAAAGAGATTGAAGTATCTGGCTGCCGGACGGTGCACCGGCACGGAAACCGGCACATATCCCGCAAACCACCCAAAAAGGCATACTGCACAGCGTCATTCCAAATGTCCGCTGAACGGTACTTAATCTTTGCTGCTCACAAACCTGCATCATCTTACGATTCCCCAGAGGATAAGAAAAAGCAGCTATTAAAATCAACCCCAACGCAGCCAAAATATTGGCGCCTCCAAGATTGTCTATCTGGGGAATCTGCATAATAAAAATTCCCAATAAAATCATACCGGAAAACAGCAGATTTTTCACCGGAAACTTTTTACCGAAAAGCGGTGTCAAAAGAATGCCTGCAACAATTGTAAGCTGCCAGGTTGCTGCCGTAAACCAGCTTTCCGCATAAACGGACGCTGCCGATAACGGTGCATAAAACAAGCCAAAACCTACCGTACTCCAAAGCATCCATGAAACAGGCGCCTTTCCGATTACTTTTATGACTGCGCTGATCTGCTTTCCCCGCAGCAGTAAGACGGCCATAATCGGCAATGTAAACAAATATCGTAACGCTGCGCTCCATAGCCAATATCCGCCGGAAAGGTTCATACTTCGATTTAAAACAAAGGTAAAAGCAAAAAAGAATGATCCAATAATACCAAGTAATAATGCCTTTTTCATAATTTTTATTACAGCTCCTTCTCCATATAGCCGCAGGTAAACGGAAAGAAATCAAATTTTTCGGTTCCGGTATGGACAAACCCAAAAGCTTCATACCATTGTCGCAGAGTTTTATTTTCCTCAACAATTCCAATATTCATTTTCGTACAGTTCAAGCTCCTGGCAACATCAAATGCACTTTTTAAAAGCTCTTCACCAATTCCTTTATGCCTGTATGCGGAAACAACACATAAATTACTTAATTCACACCCATTATTGTCCTGCAATACCAGGGAATAGTATCCCACAATGTTGTCTTTATCATAATATGCATACATGAACCGGCGCTCAACATCCATCTGATAATTTAACCGCTCCTCCGTTGTTGCAAAAGCGGTAAAACGCGGAGCATTTAGTGCGGTAAAGCCAAATTCATCAGCTACCGTCAGAAAGCTTTCCCTGATCACCTTTACACATCCTGCAATCTCTTCCTTACCAATCCTTTTAATCATCATTTTCTCCCTCTATTCAAAGTGCTTACCCATGTGCATATACCGGTTGCCTGTAGCCTTCCTCTATTTTGCCTTTAACTTGAATCTCATAAATATTAAAACAATCTCACCTATCGCCGAAATTCCTGAAAGCAGACCAAATACTATTTTTATCTTTCCCTCCTGTTCTACTGTGGGATACATTTCTAATGATCCGTTCATCAAACAGAACATTGAGAATAACAAAATGATAAACACCAAAATAATACTCACATCTAATACAATCTTTTTCATAGAATTAGCTCACCTTCCATTCTGCCTAAACAAAAAACACCAGACACAAAGTCTGATGTTTTTCACACTTTTGTATTCAGGCAGACTTTACTTTCTTAATCTTATCATGCGCAAAGGAAAAATAAAACATTTGTATTCTAAGTCTGTTTTCCTGATATAAATCAATGGACTTATACAAATCACGATAATAATCAAACAAAATCCGCTTGGTACGGATAGTCTGTGGGAAATTCACCTGGGTATCCACAAGACTGCCCTTGGTCTTTACATAATAATAAAGCGGCTTGGTAATCACGCCTACCTTTCCCACATACTGAAGATACTCCAGATTAAACTGGAAGTCCTCACACCAGTCAAGCTCCGTAGAGCAGGAAAGGGAAAACCTCCTGATAATATCAGCTCTGAAAAATTTATTCCACAGAACACCGTAATAAAAGTTTGCCGGTGCGCTCATCATATATTCCGCATATTTCATCCGGGTAATCACCGGCCCTGCATCAATACATCCCTTAGAGTATATTCTTCTGCCGCACACTCTGTAATAATCAGATATCACCATGTCACACTGGTATGTAACGGCAAATCTGACAAACTCCTCGGTGGCTGTTTTTACCAGCCAGTCATCACAGTCAACGAATTGAAAATATTCTCCCTTCGCCGCTGCCATTGCCACATTTCGGCTGTGGGAAACACCGCTGTTTTCTTTTCTTATATATCGGAACCGATTATCTCTATCCGCATACTTGCGAATAATTCTCTCACTGTGATCGGTGCTTCCGTCATCCACCACAAGCACCTCTATATTTTTATAGCTCTGATTTTGAATGCTGCGAAGGCATCTCTCAATTGACCTTTCCCCATTGTAAACCGGTACAATAATACTTACCAATGGTTCTGACATATTACCACTCCCTAATTTAATGTGCATATTCCGCAACCGTCATATCATATATATTCTTCCGTATTGCAATGAATGCTCATTAAAATAATTTAACTCTAATGAAAAAAATTGTCAATTGCGGGTTTAAACAATCCGTAAAAAGTCAAAGCAATGTAATTCCTTTATTATCGGTACGCACTATACATTACCACAAGCACAGGCGTATCTGTATTTCCATTAAATAAATAATAGTACTCCATCTATTCATAGCTGCTCCTGTCTTTGCTCAAATTCTCATCCCTCCGGAAGAAAAAGTCGCAGACTGCCAATAGTGACCTCCATATAGTTTCATCTTTTTTGCATCATTTTTGCATATTTTTACTCACTTGCCATAACTTCTTTCCTGTAATATAATCTTTGTAACTTTGGAAACCACTATTATAAATAAAGAACGAGGCTTACCATGAAAATACTAATCCTATCCTGCTCCACCGGCGGCGGGCACAATACCGCAGGCAGAGCAATTAAGGAACGACTTGAATATGAAGGGCATGAGGCTGTAATGATGGATCCTTTCAGCCTGTCCGGTAAAAAGACACCTGAAAGAGTGGGAAACACCTACGTTCAGGTGGCAAAGCATGCCCCCGGACTGTTTGGAATGGCCTATCGGCTTGCCAAAAGAATCAGCTCCTCAAAGCATAAATCTCCGGTTTATTATGCCAATATCAAGGCAGCAAAAAAGCTAAAGGCATATCTTGACGAAAACCCATATGATGCAATCGTCATGCCTCATCTTTTTCCTGCGGAAATGGTAACCTACTTAAAAAGAAAGCATATGGAAATTCCTCCCACAGTTGCGGTTGCCACCGATTACACCTGTATTCCCTTCTGGGAGGAAACCGAATGCGATTACTATATTGCTCCTCACGAACAGCTTTTGGAGGAAAATATTGAAAGAGGAATTCCCGCAGAAAAGCTTTTTCCCTGTGGAATTCCGGCAGGCATGGCCTTTTCCAAACCTGTCAATAAGACCAGAGCCCGTTCCAAGCTCCGCCTTCCTGCCGACAAACCGGTATTTCTGGTAATGAGCGGCAGTATGGGATTCGGAAAAATGCATCTGTTCGTTTTCGAACTGACCAGAAAGCTGATCCACGATGAACAGCTTATTATTATCTGCGGCAACAACAAAAAAACACAGCTGATTTTGAAAGGAACCTACCGCAAAAATAAAAATGTGCATATTACGGGCTTTACCGAGCATGTATCCGAATATATGGATGCCAGCGATGTGGTGTTCACCAAACCCGGAGGACTCAGTTCCACAGAAGCACTTGTGAAAAACATTCCAATTGTTCACACAGCAGCCATTCCCGGATGTGAGACTAAGAACAAGGAATTTTTTGTGTCAAGAGGACTGTCTCTTGCCTCCGAGCATGTCCATACCCAGATTTCCCAGGGTATCACTTTAGTGGAAAACAAGGAAATCAGAGATGCCATGATCTGCACCCAAAAGAAATACGCCAAGCCTAACGCATCTGCTGATATTGTAAAGCTGCTTAAGCAGATCACCCATACGGCCTATGCAGGAAAGGAAAACGAAGAATGAATACTATCCTATGGATGAAATATATCGGCTGGATGATTGTTGGTTATTTGTCGGGAAGTGTGCTTTACGGATACCTGATTCCCAAATATATCCATCATGTAGATGTTTGCCAAATCAGCGATGACGGCAACCCAGGCACAGCAAATGCCTTTAAATATGCAGGCTTCTTAGCAGGCTCCACCGTCATTTTGTGTGAGCTTCTAAAGGCATTTATACCGGTATTTTGGGCTGCAAGGCATCTGGATATCAGCCGCCTTCCCTTTGCACTTGTAATGGCCGCTCCTGTGGCAGGACATGCCTTTTCCATCTTTTTCAAAGGAAAAGGAGGCAAAGCTATCGCTGCCTCCTTTGGTGTTGTGCTTGCCCTGTATCCGAACCTGTTTCCACTGGCAGCACTGATTGTTCTGTATATTCTGTTTTCAACGGTAATTGTGATCAGTCCCCACCTGTACCGCTCTATTGTGACCTTTTTTCTTTTCACAGTGGCAGTCTATCTGGTGGTTCCCGTTCATTCACTGCGTCTTGGGTGCGGTATCATTTCTGCTATCACCATATTAAAGCACATCATGAGCCGTGATGAGGAAACTTTATCTATCCGCCTGTTCCATCATGCATTAGATAAGTCCTAAAGCCCTTCCAAGCATCAGAAATTCTTCCTGATAAATGCAGTTTGGAAGGGTTTTATTCTGCATGCCTCTTTGTATCTCAAAATAATCAAAGAAACGAACCTCTTCCACTTCACTTTCCTGAAGCTTAAGCTCCTTAATTTCAATTGGCTTTTCATACAAGTAGACCGCACTGACCTCACGGTCAATAAATCGTTCTCCCCAAAAGGTATCTGTCAGGTTTCCATGGTGAAATCCCACAAATTGAAAATCCGAAAATTCCGCATGTATCCCCAACTCTTCCGCAATTTCCCTGACTGCCGACACCTGAAAATCGTCGCCTGCATGCATATGCCCCGCGGAAGAAATATCATAACAGCCGGGATAGGAATCCTTATTAGCACTCCTCTTTTGCAGAAGCACATCCACGCCTCCATCATCTCTTCTCCTGACAATCCACATATGTACCGTACGGTGGAGATCACCGTCCCGGTGTACCATGGATCTTTCCTTTACCTGCCCGGTGGGCGTTCCGTCCTCACTGCAGATGTCAAACAGCTCAAGCTCCCTTCCGTCTAACACGGCTCTGTACCAAAAGCCGTCCTTACGGTAGCACAGCTTTAAGGAAAAGAAAGGCACCTCTCGCCTTAGAAGGTCTAAAAACAGTACATCACCGTCCCACAGCCGCAGCTCATTAAGACGGTTCTTATCCACCCACTCCAGGGTTCCCTCATCGCAGTCTGTCAGCTCTCCCTCAAACCCTTCCGCAGTATAAAGACACATATACTCTGTAGGATAATCCTCGGAGCAAAAGGTCACAATCCCCCGAAAGCGCCAATCGGTAAGAGTCAGCCCTGTCTCCTCCTTAACTTCTCTTACAAGACACTCCTCCGGGCTTTCTCCGTCCTCAAAATGACCGCCCACACCGATCCATTTATCCTTGTTGATATCATTTTTCTTGGAAACCCTGTGAAGCATCAGATACTTCTGCTCTTTCTCGATATAGCACAGGGTTGTCAATGCACTTCTCATGATCAGCTAAGCATTTCTCCTACGATTTTATTTACAACAGCACCGTCTGCCCTGCCCTTCACCTTCGGCATAAGCTCCTTCATAATCTTTCCCTTATCCTTGCCGGTAGGCTCTGTAATGCCAAGACTTGCAAGCACCTCCTGCACTGCTCCCCGGATTGCGTCCTCGCTCATCTCCTCCGGTGCAAACTCCTGATAAACCTTCAGCCGGATCTTGCATGCCTCCCTGATATCCTGTCTGTCCTCCGGCGCAAGCTCCATCGTTTCCCTGGTCTGCTTCATTTCCCTTTTAACGACCTCAAACTCCTCTGCCTCGGTAAGATCGCTGCGCTTGTCAATTGCCTTGTTCTTAAGCGCCGACAGCAGCATGGATAAGGCATCCTTTCTGTCCTTATCCTTGTTCTTCATTGCTTCCATCATTTTACTTCTTACATCTTCAATCATACTCATAGTTTTTTCCTCTTTTCCTGCTTATTTACTGCTATATCTGATAATCAAGAGCTCAACGCTCATGTTGTCATTCATTCTTCCTGTCTTAATGGCCTCCTCAGCCTCCACACAGGCCTCTACGGCTCTTCTAAGCTCCTCCCGCTTAAAACGGGACGCCTGGGTCACATATTTCCCTGCAATAAACCCCGGCAGGCCTACCTTCTCACCTATTGTCTTGTTCTGATAGCCTTTTCCTGACAAATCCTTAACCTGCAAAAGAAGATTGAACTGTCTTGCAATCAAAAACAAAATTCTCATGGGCGGTTCCTTCAAAGCTAAAAGCTCATAGTATAACTCCAATGCATGCTTTTGCTTTCTGTCTGCAATGGCATTTACCATATCAAAAATATGGCTTGAAATTCGCCTGGTGCAGATCTGCTCAATATCCGCCTCAGTTATGACTTCCTTTTCCATGCAATAGGAAAACAGTTTCTCCGACTCCTTCCTGATATTTTCCATATCCGTACCGGTCATTTCAAGGAAATAGTTTAGGGCGGATTCGGAAATTTTCTTGTTCTCCTTCTTCACCATCCCCAATATCCAGCGCTTTAAGGTAGTCTCATCCTGAATACCAAATTCCACTGCACAGCCCTTTGAAGAAACCGTTTTATAAAGCTTGCTTCTTTTATCTATCTCCGTTTCCACAAAAAGGAAATATGCCGACTCTGCAGGCGCATTCAGATACTCTGCAAGCTGTTCTCCCCCGCTTTTAAAAAGCCCGCCATTTTCCAGCACAATGAGCCTTCTCTCCGCAAAAAAGGGCATAGTCTCCGCCTGATCGATGATCTCCCCTACAGAAATATCCTTTCCCTCATAGTAATGATAATTCATGGTATCATCACCGACAATGGCTTCCTTCAGCCGGTCCCGATACTGCTTACGCAGATACGCCTCCTCTCCATAGAGAAGGTAAATGTGATTTAGTTGTCCTGTTTTGATATCCTGAATAAGACGCTGCATGTGTATATCCTTTCGCAGATAGTATAACATAAATTTAAAAATTGCGGTACTGCTTAATCGTTATATGCCCCTCATCCACATGAACAGTAATCGCTCCGTCCTTTTCGGTTATCAAAACCTCGCTGCCGCAGTCGGCAAGCCGTTTTAGCGTTTCCGCCGCAGGATGCCCATAGCTGTTGGTACCGCAGGAGATAACCGCAAGGCAGGGCCTTGCCCATTCCAGGAAATCGCTATCCGTGGAATATTTGGAACCGTGATGTGCCACCTTTAGAACCGTAAAACCGCCGCTTGTTCTGCCCTGTTCTGGCCGTTCCTGATCTGTATCCCTTAGCTTTGTCTGACTCCCCTTCATGTAGCTGAGAAGTTCCTCTTCTCCCTCTCCTTCCAGATCGCCGGTAAGCAATGCGCTAAAGTTCCCGTAATCAAGCTCCAACACCAGGGAATAGGCATTGGCATTCTCCACCTCATAGCCCTCCTTCGGATGCAGGCAGGTGAGAATCAACTGTCCCTTTGAAAAGCTCTGTCCCCTGCTGATATAAGCCACCGAAATTCCTTCCTGCTCTGCGGTATATACCAGCTCCATATATGCCTCGTCTCTTGCTTCCTCTCCAACATCCGGAAGTATCAGCTGCTCCACCCGGATACCGTTTAGTCTTCCCCTAACAAGCAGCTCTTTAATTCCGTTGCAGTGATCCGTATCCGGATGGGTCACAAAAACCGCATCCAGCTTCCTGACCCCCTTATATTTCAGAAAAGGAATAATCCGATATTCTCCCACATTACTCACCGACGAGCTTCCCCCGTCAACCAGAAAGCAATAGCCTTCCTCAGCCCTTATAAAAATTCCGTCTCCCTGCCCCACATCCAGAAAGGTAAGCTCAAGTCCGCTGCAGGTCCGAATGCTCAAAATAAATACAGCTGCAATCGTCAAAATCCACTTCCCCGGCAGTGTCAGCTTTTTCTTCATAAGAATAATCAAAAGAAGCACCGCCAGATAAACTATCATCTGCCATTTTTCCGGTCTTCCGAGGTTTAAAAGCTGCATGGGCAGTTTATCGGAAAGTCCGCAGGCAAGCTCATAAATCCTGCATATTCCTTTAATTATCATAGACAAGGGAAGAACCGCAATCGGGCACAGAACACTGGCTGCAAGCAATAAAATTCCTGCTGCCATAAGATAGCTCATAAGTGGAATAACTATCAAATTCAGCAGCACTGACCAAACCGGAAACTGATAATAATACCATAGATAAACAGGCAGCGTGATTACCGCCATGGAAAGCGCCGAAAGCAGCACCTTGACCATCCTGAAGGGCAGCTTACCGTCATCCCTAAGGCGCCCCTTTTTGTCCTGTGTAAGTGCAGGGGTAAGTACACTAAGTCCCAGAACGCAGCCAAAGGAAAATACGAAACCGCTTTGCAAAAGATAGTAAGGCTGCCCGATTAAAATAATTACTGCCGCCGCAGCCAGGGCAGTTATTCTGTCGTAGCTTCTTTCTGTAACCACTGCCAGCATCCGAAGGGAAAACATCAAAATTGCCCGAATTGCCGATACCGAAAAACCCGTCATCATCCCGTAAAGTACAAGTATCCCCGCAGCCAGGACAGCTGCCACCTTCATGGGAATACCGCACCTTCGAAGCAGTCTGTAAAGTCCCATGCCAAGCATGGAAACATGAAGACCCGAAATTGCCAGAATATGCGCTATGCCATTTCTCTGATATAAAGCCTTCAGTTCCCTGTCAAGCTCTCCCTTTTCCCCCAGAAGAACGGTCTTCATAAGCGCACTTTCCTTTTCGGGCAGACAAAAGGACAGCTTCTCTGACCAAAAGCCTTTGATATGATCAAGGGTTTCTCCCAAAATACTGTATTTAGTTGACTGTTCCTGAATCACTGCCTGATTAAGGCGATAAGAAATTCCAGATATCTGATAATAAGAATATGCATCAAACTGTCCCGGATTAGAGGGCGCTTCAAAGGATTTATATATCCCCTCCAGCCTGACCGTGCTTCCGACAGGCGGCTGTATCTGCTCTTTCTTAAGATAGCAGACCGCTCCTTCACCGGGCGGAGAAGCTTCGCTTAGCTTGTCTAGGTACAAAACCCAAGCTTCTCCATTGCTCTGCATTATGGTTTCCTTCCTGAGAACCCTGCCGGTGACGCTGACCCTTTCCCCCTCATAAATATCGTTTTGAGGGGGCAAAACAGGCTGCGACGCTGCGGCAAAGCCCAAAATCAGGATAATCATAAGACAGACTATACCTAATGGACGTTTTTTCACACCTACGCCTTTCTTTTCTTCTTACTGCTCCACAAGCTCAAGATTTCTCTCAAACACTGTAGAGAGACTCATATTTTCTTTATAGCTCACATTGGTATCACCGTTAATTGCAATCTGCACCTTATTCACATTGGCAAGCTCCACCAGTGAATTGGCAATTGAATATATGGTAACATCCGAAGTCACATTATAAATCTGGGTCAGAAACGCACTGTCTAAGTTTACATAACATATTCCATCCTTTACATTGACGCTCACTATTTTTGTTTCAGGATTTATGGTAGGAAAAACCTTTTCATTTTCAGCGGGACCTGCTATAAGCTGCTCCACCACAAGCCTTTCCATAGAAATATTGCTGTTATATACCACGGATCTGACCACCGGGCATAATCGGTCTCCGTCTTCATCTGCCAGATAAAGAGTCAGTTTAACCTTTTCATAGGTATTAATCTCATTCCCCTCGTTATCTATAAACTGGTCGGCGCTCATCACACCTACTACCGTCCCCGATGCATCCGCAAAGGGTTCCGAATTAACCTGAAAGGATACATATTGAATCCCCTGAATTTGCGTCATTGTTCTGACAATGGAAGCCCTTACTAAAACCTCCGTTGTCACAGACTGCTGACGATAGCTTTCGGAAAAATTCAAAATAAGCTGATCCTCGGAAATTGTATAGCTAAGCAGGTTGACATTGCCGGATAAAGGAGCCCTGTATTCCAGTTTTTCAGAGACCTTCTCAAGCTGTTCCAATAATTCATCTATCAGCTCATCCCTATCCTCAGTCTTGGAAATATAATCATAGGGTATAACACCTGTTTCATCATGGTTTACATAATATATCGTATACTTCTTTCCTTCGCCAACCTCTGCACGCCGCCCACAGGCACAAAGCAACATAGCGACTATCGCCACAAGCCATACCAGCTTCCATCTTTTCACTGCAAACATATCTCCATGCTTCCTTTCTCTGCCTATGCCAATACTCTGGTAAGTGGTATCTTGACAAGGAAGGTGGTTCCCTCCCCTTCCGTACTCTCTACTTTAATCGATCCGCGATGCAAGAGCACAGCATTTCTGGTAATCGCAAGCCCCAGTCCTGTTCCTCCGATTTCTCTGGAATGGGACTTATCCACCCGGTAAAACCGTTCATAAATATGCGAAAGCGATTCCTCCGGAATACCGATTCCGGTATCCGTCACCTGGATGGTGAAAAACTGGTGATCCGCATCCAATGTAACCTCAACCGTGCCCTGTTCTCTGTTATACTTAATGGCATTTTCCACAAGATTGGTAAGGATCAGGGACAGCTTCACCTCATCCACCTCTGCTATAATTTCACGCTTGCTGATCAAAACCACTTCCACATTTCTCTTTCTTGCAATGGGCCTTAATCTTTTCAATATAATCTCCGTAAGCTGATTGATATCCACGGAGCTGATATTAAGCTCTGCGGCTGCCTTATCAAGCTTAACAAGGGCAAGCAGATCGTTAATAATCTTGTCCTCCCGCTCGATCTCCTCCGAAATATCCACCATAAACTCGCGGTAAAGCTCTGCAGGCACATCCTCCTGCGCCAAAAGCGATTCCGCAAGCACCTTAACGGAAGTGATAGGCGTTTTTAATTCATGGGACACATTAGCTACAAAGTCCTGTCTGGAAGTATCTAACGCCTGCATTCGTCCCAGCAGACTGTTAAAGGCATCTACAATATGCTCTGTTTCCAAATAGTCCGGCACGGAAATAGGATCATCCGTATACCCCTCATTAACCTCGCTGATTGCCTTAGACACCCTGTCAAAGGGCCGGATCAGTATCTGTGCCAGCAAAAGAGCAATGGCAAAAATACAGAATACCATAAGAATTTCAATAATCAAAGCTTTCCTGTTAAGGATTTCCATAGTGGTCACAATATTGTCGGTAGATATACTGGTCAGCATGACACCTCTCACCACCTCTGTTCCCGCTGGCATATCCTCGGCAGCCATCTTGTCGGAAATTGTTTCAATAATAGGTATGGTGATCTCGATGAAGCCATTTACCGCATCATAATTAGCCGTTCCCTCACCCTTCATACAGCGAATAACTTCCTCTGAAATAATGGTTTTCCCTTCGCTGATCCCATAAGTATCCTTTACTACCTTAAGATTCCCATTGACGATAATCGTACGCCCGTTATACAAATTGGAAAGCTGCTCCAGCTCCGCATTGATAACCTCTGATGAAGCATCCTGAAGATAATTATATGTAATTAAATGATTTGCAATAATTTTAAGCTGGGTCTGCGTATCGGAAATGCGCACGCTGACAGCGCGGTCTTCATAGTTTTCCAGAATCCCCACGAGCATAATGATACTGGGAATAATTCCCATAAGAAATATAATGATAAACAGGCGGACCTTAAGGCTCCGCCCGATTTTTAGATTTTTAAAAAAACTTACTATTCGATCAGCCATATCGGCACTGCCTTTCATAGAATTTGCTTATCTCAGGCAAAATAGTAGCCTACACCCCATTTAGTGTGAACATATTTAGGCTCCGAGGGATTCTTTTCGATCTTCTCCCGCAGCCTTCTCACATGAACGTCCACCGTACGCACATCACCCGGATAATCGTTTCCCCATACCAGCTTTAATAAATTCTCCCTGCTGTATACCTTATTGGCATTTACTACCAAAAGCTCCAAAAGTTCAAATTCCTTGGCGGTCAAATTGATTTCCTTTCCTGCCACATATACTCTTCTTCCCTCACAGTCAAGTCTCATATCCCCGCTTTCAATCACCTTTGCAGCTTCCTTGGGCTTTGGTGACGTTCGTCTGATAATCGCCTTGATTCTCGCTTTAACCTCTAAAATATTGAAGGGCTTGGTAATGTAATCGTCAGCGCCGTACTCCAGTCCCAGGATTTTATCCATATCCTCGCCCTTAGCCGTCAGCATAACAATAGGAACGCTTGAAAACTCCCGAACCTGCTGACAAACCTCAAAGCCGGTAAGCTTAGGGAGCATGACATCCAAAAGAATAATATCGTATTCCTTTTCCCGGATCATTTGAAGCGCCTCTTCACCGTCATATGCACAATCTACTTCCATTCCGTCCTGCTCAAGACTAAAACGTATTCCCTTAACAATCAGCTTTTCATCATCCACTACCAGAACTTTCTTTGCCATTTAACCAATCACGCCTTTCCCACTTATCTATACACAATTACACGGTAATGCTGTCCCTGATCTTCTGAAACAGCCCCTCCTTGATCCCCTCTACATTCATAATATCTTCTATTCTTTGATAAGAACCGTTCTTTTCCCGGTACGCAATAATACTCCTCGCCTTAGCGCTTCCCACCCCCGGAAGCGTACAAAGCCTCTCTTCATCCGCCGTATTGATATTCACTAATCCCGCCGCACCATCTGTCCCTGCGCCTTCTGTCATACCTTCAAGCAGAAGTCCTTCCGTTTCCTCACAGGTAGGAACATAGATTTTCATTCCATCAGCAATCAGATCCGCCTGATTTAAATAATCCTCCCGTGCATCCCCCCTGAAGCCTCCGGCTTTCTCAACAGCCTGATAGATCCGGCTGCCTTCCTCCAACGTGTAAACACCGGGATTTACTACTGCCCCACAAATATGTACCACACAGACCCTTTGCTGTGTGTATGATATCTCTCCATCCTCAACTGCTTTATCCGCATTCTCCTGCGGGGATATTCTCTCTTTGCTTTCTTCCTCTGCACTGTCATCTGCAGCATCAACAAACTTAACAGACATAAGCTCCCCGGAATCTTCTTCCTTCTTCTCACACCCCATGAGAACACAGAAAAGAACGACCAGAAGCCCTGCAACAGGTTTAATATATTTTTTCATCGTTACTCCCTTCCGTATAACGGAAAGCCCCTTATAACGACTATATTTCATTGTAAAATAATTTTACGTGATTGACAAGCACTGAAACCTAAATTTATTTCCACTTAAAGATAACAATCCCGGCTATGGCTACCACCATTCCGATGATCTTCCGCCACTCCAAGGGCTGCTTTTCCACACCGAACCATCCAAGCAGTTCAATCACATACGCCACAATAAGCTGGGCTATGACGATCAGCATAACCGCTCTTGCCGGCCCCAGCATATCCATGCTTCTTATTACCGTATAAGTAATAAAGGCACCGATCACACCGCCAAGCAGCATGTATTTGGGCTCTACCTTAAGCAATGCGCCGAAGGATGATCTGTCGGTACACAGCCACGCAGCCAGGCACACCAAAAGCGCCGTCAGCTGTACAAACGCATTGGCAACCCAGATACTGGAATCCTTCGTCACCTGTGTATTGAATACACCCTGTACACTCATCAGGGCACCGGATAAAAGAGCAATAAAAAGTCCAATCATGTGAGAGTCTCCTTAACTTCTTTTGTTAATTCATCTTACCCACATGATTGGAAATTTATTCAAAGACTATCTTTTATTGATTCGTATTGTCGTCCTCTCCCTGAGCCTCCTGCCTGTAGTACTCCTCATCCAGATATTCTGTTTCTTCCTCTTCTTCCTTCTCTTCCTCTATATACTCTTCCTGATAATCTTCGCCTGTAATCTGATGCATAATCTGCTCGGAGAGGGCTTTTAACTCACCGCTTACATCCGCTCCGTTCCAGATTTCCGCAAACGCCACCTCAAGTTGCACCCAGAAATTACTGGTTTCCAGCATCTTAGGCATGGAAATGGAATTTTCATATTCCTTTGCAAACCATGCAAGCGCTTCATAGTCAAATTCCGCATTCTTTGCCGCAGATACCTTTCCGGTTCTGGAATACAATATGTCATTGTACTCGGAGGTTAAATAGCAGGCAAAGTCATTAGCTGCCTTCTTGTTTTTTGAATACCCGTTAATAACCACACAGCTTGTCATGGAAAGTGATCTGGTCTTCATTTCATCATTGATGTCAGGAGCTAATGCCACTCCGTAATCATAAGGGAATGTTCCCTCCGCTTTGGCATTTTCCAGCTTAGATACTACATCAGTGGTTGCCATGGTAAATACCATCCTGCCTTCCATAAATTCATTCAAAATCGACTCATAACTGCTCTCGCCGGTGTCTATGGAAAAGAACTGATTAAGCTCCTGATAAACCTTCATGCTTTTAATTACATTTTGATTATAAATATCAACCTGTGAAGTATCCCAGCCTGCCTCACCGCCCATATTAATAGCATTTCCCACAAAAAAGTAATTATAGAAAATATCCGTTACATCCCACTTAAATACGCCTTCCACCTGCTCCGGCGCATCATAACTGTCGGCAAAGGCTCTAATATCCTCAATGGTAGCCGGAAGAAGTTCTTGTATTTTTTGATTAATCTCTTCCTCTGAAAACGTCTCAGCCTGCGTATCCTCGCTCTCTTCCTCTGCACCTTCCTTCTCTTCAATACTTTCATTGGTAAGAAGGCCGGCTTCCTCTGCTGCCTGCATTTCCTCGGCTTCAAGCTGGCTTACTGCCATCTGCTCCAAATAGGTTTTATTATACAAAAGAGCACTGGTTTCAAAATAAAAGGGATAACCGATCAGCTTGTCCTTATAGGAAGCAGCCTGCAGACCGGTTCCCATATAAACCTCCTCCATGGAAATGCCGTCCTTCGGCGATATCTCATCAGCAAGTCCTGCCAAATACGCCTTTTCCAAAAGATCATGTCCCAAAATATACAAATCGGGAGAATCGGCATCCAGGGATGATTGATTGATCTGCTCCAAATACTCCAGGCCGGACTCCAAAACAGGTACAATTCTCACATCATGACTTTCATTGTAAGCAACTGCTGCGCCGCTTAAATATGAAGTAAGCGCTTCATCCGTATACCACAGATAAAGCGTTTCCTTCTCGTTTGAAAAAACCGTATTTTCCTGTTTTTCTGTAATTTCCCGTCCTGATTTAGCTATTCCAAAGGTCAGTGCTGCGGCTATGGCAATGAGCGCCACTGCCGTCAGTCGTTTTTTCAAATGCATCATTTACTCCGTTTCTATTCTTCCAGACATTCCACCAGAATATCTATCATCTCATCTACATTTTCCCTGGTAATGATAAGAGGCGGTACAAAACGAATAATATTCGTGCCTGCGTTGATCAGTATGAGCCCCTTCGAAAGAGCCTTGACAATAATATCCCCTACCGGCTTATTAAATACCAGCCCCTGCATTAAACCAATTCCTCGTCTGGTTTCAATGCAATCGTATTTTGCGGCAAGCTGATCCAGCTTCCCTGTCAGATATTCACCTACCGCTTTTACATTATCTATTATATGGTTCTCCTCGAATAAATCAAGGACAATATTTATTGCTGCCGCTGCTAAGGGGTTTCCGCCGTAGGTGGTTCCGTGATCTCCGCTTGTAAGGGAATTCTGGCCTATCCTTTCCGTCATCATAAAGGCTCCCACCGGCACGCCGCACCCTAACGCCTTGGCTGAGGTCATAATATCGGGCTTTACACCGTATCTCTGCCAAGCATACATATAGCCGGTACGCCCCATACCGCACTGGATCTCGTCTAAGATTAAAAGAATATCCTTCTCATCGCACAGAGCCCTTACCTTTTTCATAAATTCCTCTTCCGCAGGATAAATGCCGCCCTCACCCTGAACCGTCTCAAACAAAATGGCACATGTCTTGTCCGTCACATTGGCAAGCACGCTGTCAAAATCATTCATCTTTGCAAAGCGGATATTTCCAATCATCGGTTCAAAGGCTTCACGATACTTGGGATTTCCCGTCACGGACAAAGCTCCCATGGTACGCCCGTGAAAGGAATGCTCCATAGCAATGATCTCATGATCCGTAGTGCCATCCTTAAGGTATGCGTACTTCCGTGCCGCCTTGATGGCTCCCTCAATGGCCTCCGCACCGCTGTTTGTAAAAAAGATCCTGTCCATCCCGGAAATCTTTTGAAGCTTCTTCGCCGCTTCAATAGCCGGAACATTATAGTAATAATTGGATGTGTGTATCAGTTTATCAATCTGAGCCTTCAAGGCATCATTATACCTTTGGTTATTATAACCGAGAGCAAACACAGCAATGCCTGCACAAAAGTCCAAGTACCTCTTTCCCTCAATATCATAAAGATTTACGCCGTCCCCCTTATCAAGAACCACCTGATAACGGTTATAGGTATGTAACAGCGCCTTTTCCGCATCCTCAATATATTCCTGCATGTTTTTCATCATCTGCAACCAGCCTTTCCTAATAAAAATATCTTCTACTGCTCCATGGTATGCTTATCTTCATCACGAATAATCGCCGTGCCCACACCGGAATTGGTGAATATTTCCAAAAGCAGACAGTGGGGAATACGTCCATCCAGAATATGGACTCTGTTGACACCGTTTTTAATGGCAGAAGTACAATTATTCAGCTTCGGCAGCATTCCGCCTCCAATCAATCCCTCAGAGATCAGCGCATCCGCCTCGCTTGCCGTCAGTCTGGATATAAATGAGTCCTTATCATTAATATCCTTATAAAGACCTTCAATATCGGTCAGAAATACCAGCTTATCCGCACCCACCGCCTTGGCAATGGCACAGGCCGCATCATCCGCATTGATGTTATAGGTGTTAAACTGATCATCCAAGCCTATGGGTGCCACAATAGGCAGAAAATCCTTTTCCAAAAGATCATAAAGGACTTTGGGATTCACCTCGTTAATATCACCTACAAAACCGATATCCTGGCCGTCTGCATATTTCTTTTCCACATGAAGCAGACCGCCGTCCTTGCCGCTGATTCCCACAGCCTTTACACCAAGCTCCTGTACCATGGTAACCAGTCTCTTATTGACCCTGCCAAGCACCATCTCCGCAATTTCCATGGTCTCCTCATCAGTTACTCTAAGTCCGTTTATAAACTGTGCTTCCTTTCCTACCTTGCCCACCCAGCGGCTGATTTCCTTGCCGCCGCCGTGTACGATAATAGGCTTAAAACCAACCAGCTTAAGAAGCGTTACGTCCTTGATCACGTTCTTTTGCAATTCCTCGTTGCTCATAGCACTGCCGCCGTATTTTACTACAATAATCTTACGGTTGAATTTTTGTATATAGGGAAGGGCTTCAATTAAGACCTCCGCTTTTTTCAGTACTTCCTGTATGTCCTTGTCCATTTTCCTCTCCTTTAACTCCTGTAATCCGCATTAATCTTCACATAATCATAGGTCAGATCACAGCCCCACGCAGCAGCTGTCTCATTTCCCATCTTCATATCCGCAAGGATGGTCACTTCAGGCTCTGACAATATCCTGCTGGCTTCCTCCTCGCTGTAATCGGTGGCTATGCCGTCTTTGCAGACCTGTATCCTTCCCGCTTTGCTTTCAAAGAACAGATCAACCTTTTCCGGGTCAAAGGAAACGCCCGAATATCCCAGCGCACAAATCATTCGTCCGAAGTTGGCGTCATGTCCGTAAACTGCCGCTTTGGTAAGACTGGAGCAGACCACAGACTTACTCAGAATTCTCGCTTCCTCCTTGGTGGCCGCACCAATTACCTTTGCTTCCAAAAGTGCGGTAGCCCCTTCTCCATCTCCCGCCATCATTTTGGCAAGGGTTTCGTTTATGTAATGAAGCGCCGCCTTAAACTCTTCATATTCCGGCGTGCCGTCCTGAATCTCCTCATTCTCAGCCATGCCGTTTGCCATAAGCAAAAGGGTATCGTTGGTTGAGGTATCTCCGTCCACGGAAATCATATTGAAGGTATCTACCACATCCTCCTTAAGCGCCCTGGTGAGCAGTTCTTTGGAGATCACCGCATCGGTTGTCACAAAGGCAAGCATGGTGCACATATTGGGATGGATCATGCCCGAGCCCTTGCTCATACCGCCTAAGGTTACCTTAACGCCCTTCACATCAATTTCCACAGCCACCTGCTTGGAATGGGTATCCGTGGTCATAATTGCTTCTGCCGCCTGGGTTCCCGCATCTAAAGTATCCGCCTTTGCCTTGGCAAGCTTTTCCACTCCCGCTGCTATCCGGTCCATAGGAAGCTGCTTTCCGATCACGCCGGTAGACGCCACCAGCACCGCATCCTTGGGCACATTCAGCGCCCCTGCTGCCGCTTCGGCTGTCTGCTCGCAATAAGAATAGCCTTCCTTACCGGTACAGGCATTGGCAATTCCCGCATTGACAATCACCGCCTGCCCAAAGGGAGATTCCTCCACGATCTTCTTGTCCCACAAGACCGGAGCCGCCTTTACCACATTACTGGTAAAGGTTCCCGCAAGTATGCAGGGCTTCCGGCTATAGATAACAGCCATATCCTTTCTGTTCTGATATTTAATGGCGGCCTCCACGCCTGCTGCCTCAAAACCTTTTGCTGCGGTCACACCGCCTGTTCTTACTCTCATATTTTCCTCCATTCCAAAGCATTTACGCTTTTCTGCTCTTTAGTTCATTTCCTTATCTACATATGCTGCAACATCAACCCAGGATGCAAATGCCGGCAGCGTTCCTTCATCTACATTATCACTCTCGTCATCAGAATATTTTCTATATTCTCTTATACATTTTGAATCCTTAATATGTACAAATTCCGCTGACAAATCATCTTCACTGTAATACCCATATATGATTTCGTTATCTTCTGCCAAATCAAGCCATTTTGCTGTTTCCCAATAGGAAAAACAGTCATTTGCCATATCTTCAAATCTGTAAAATTCATCTGAGCTGCTAAGGTAAATATTGCCGTTCCTATACTCTTCCAAATATTCATCCTTTTCCCACTCACTGTCTGATTTTAAAATATTGCTAAACCATTTCTTCGGATCATTTATTTTTTCTTTACTCACTAACAATACACAGGCCATAACTTCCTCCTTAGTAAAACTATTATAAAGTCCAATCCTGAGGTCCTATCCCCAAAAACTTCTTATATATTTCCCACCCTTCCAAATTACGCCTTTTCGTTTCATTTATCAACCCGTTAATCCAAGAATTATAAATTTATATCTCCAGTCTCATACGACAGCTTCTTTCTTTAACTCCATAAAACTATATATTCCTAAAATTATATACAAGGGTATGACAATATATAATGTTAAATTAGCATATCCGCTTATACTTGAAAAACAATATGGCAAAGCACCAACATTGATAAGAAAATGAATAATAATTGGCAGCCACAAGTTACTTGTTTTCTTATATACCATTCCGAAGAACATGCCCATACCAACAGTCCAGACAACTTTGCTTACTATAACAAGTAATGACTGGTTTAGCACACCGAATATATGTCCCCCTCCAAAGATTACGGACGATAATATAACTGCAATCAAAGCACTATTTTTACTTTTTTCAAACATCTTTTCGATAAGATTAAGTAATAAGCCACGCACATATAATTCTTCGATTATTGCAACACCAACATAATATATGACGCCTTCAACGAGCACTTTTGCAATAGACGGCTGACGGTCAAAGGGTGATAATCCGACATAAAAAGCAATAAAGCCCACTATCGCAACGGTCACTCCAATTATTCCATATTTTTTGAATCCAGCTATCAATCCTATTTTGGTAAATCCCAACTTCCACTTAGGGCATAGCATTCTTAAAAACAAGAAGGCTATTATTCCTATAAACAAGAAATTAATCATCAACGTAAAATAGAAAGGCTCTATGTCTACAACTTGAATATTGAAAAAGAATACACTTGGAATACCTGTTATATCCATAAATGCAATCAGCAAAGTCAAAATCGCTATAAAAATAAGTTCTCGCTTGTTCATAACATCACCACCAAAATTCGATTTTTCGCTCCTTTTCTCATCTCTGCGGACCGGAATTTGACGTGTCCTTTGAACTAACCGGACTTTTGAACCAAATACAATGGAATAGTGTCCACGATTGTGATTTTGTTTCCCCATTTCATAAAGGCATCTCTAATTCCATTATAAAAATTAGTCTTATATGGTTCCTCTAAAGTAATATGTTCACAGTGTGTACTTATATAAGAAATATACTCTTTTGCATCAAGTTCCCTTTGCGTCTTCCATTCTAAATATGTAAAATTTGTTAAGCCATAATTAGTAACATTTTCGTAATTCATCTTGCAATGGTACCTTTGCTTTACATGAAAATATTTTTCATATACCTGGTCAATTTCATGTTTTAAATTTTCATTTGAGCTACTTTCATCTGAACGTGTCATAAACATAGCCAGATAACCACCTGGTTTTAACATATCATATATTTTAGGAAAAGCAATTTGTTCAGGAATCCACTGTATCGTTGCCGCTGAGTAAACTAAATCATAAGCACTTTTTTCAAATATATGTTTTTCAAAATCTGCATTTATAATTTTAAAATTTGAATAGGCTTCAAACCTCTTTTTCATAAATGAGGTAAAATTTTCTCCGAGTTCTATTGCAGTATAATCGCATCCTGTTTTCAGTATTGGTTCTGTAGCCTGCCCTGTACCAGGCCCTATTTCAAGCACTTTCTTATTTGAATTCAATTCACATCTTATGACCAATTCCTGAAATAATTCATCACAATATCTCGGTCTGTATCTATCAAAACTTTCAGGTATTTTATCAAACGTTTTTCTAAAATCCATGATCTCTCACCCCCCACCAAGTCAAATTTCCCGCTCAATTTCTTATCCTTGCGCACTAGGATTTACCGCCTGCTTCCATTCTGATTAAAGTTCTTTCTAAGAGCTATTTCGGTAGGAAGGATTGAACCAATTAAAAGAACAAGTTGAATCACGCAGATAATCCCCCCTAAAACCCCTACAGTGTCTTTATTTTGTCCTATTACAAAAATCATCAAAAAAATAGACAGCAATAATAAAATCAGTCCGCAAGTCAGCCATATTTTTCCGCAGTATCTGTGAGCAAATTCCCATGTGTCTCTATTTTTCATAGACATATTTGTTCTGTATCCAAATACCATATTGATTTCTTTCGGTGCTCTTTTCGAAAAATATCTGCCAAACCCTATCATCATAAACGGAATAAGCAAATCCATAATTAACATAAAAATCCAAAATTCCATAAAACACGTCCTCACCTAAGTTCAAATTTCACGATTAGATGCTGAAAAATAACCGTAAGCTATTTTCCACTTTTCTGCACAATCTCCCTGATTAACACAACTGCCTGTAACCCTTTCCGGCATATCTGCCCTCTATTTATCCAAAATGCTTTTCTCCAATTCCGCAAAAACTATCTCTGCATCGACTGCTTCTGCTCCGTTTGCAATTTCCGGCAAGATCTTTTCCTGAAAGTGTATTCCTTTTTGAAGGAGTATATCGCAGAATAATTATTGAAATAACACTACGTAAGACTGAAAGTTTCAGTTCTTTTGCTAAATGGATATCCACCAGCACACCCCAAATTTATCAATAATGGTGGCGCAACATTTACTCCATGGAAGTTCATGAATAGGTTCCATAATTACACCACCATCGCTCAAAACCTGGAATGCATTGTAAACTGCTTCCTCAGTCCCCATTTCAAATACATTAAATGTCATGGTTTCCCATTTATACTTATGTACAATATTTATATCACAAGGATTTTTCGCTTCCGCTAATGCCAAAAATCCTTCTCCATCTACAGATAATTCGCAGTGGTCATAAGCAGTATTGTTCTCGTTTTTAAACTCACGTGTAATCTCTGCACCAAATGCTTTGCAATACATTTTTGCTGCTTCAAAACTATTTTTCACATAAACTTGATTATAATTTTTCATTTTGTCTCCCGTCATAAAGCATTCCATATTATAAAGAATATCAATATATTCCCCCACGCATTACCTGTTTTGTCCCGTATCAGCAGAGAACCATACATAAGAATGAATGTTGTAATGGCTTCAACCAATATTTTTAAGTCAAAACCTATCATTCCGTGTATCAGGATCGCAATAATTGCACAGATAAAAGCTCCTGGATTCCAAAGCTTTTTGGGCTTTCTAACGGCATTTATCTTATCAGCTAAAACCACATAAAACAATCCTTCGCCAACACCCCAAACCAAAGCTATTGTAAGATATCCCAACATACTAAACGGAAATGCTGCATTTAAAATATCCTTTGTCAGAAACATTCCCTGAAAAGGTAAAAATCCGTGAATATCATTTGTGATCCAAAGGAAAAGCACCGTAGGTACAGCAACCAGCAGACAACCCGCAATTGATGGGAGTGCATTCTTTTTCACCAGTCCATATTCTGATAATTTTTCTTTATTTTTAACTAACACAATAATCATCCCTAAACAAGACATTCCAAACTGTATTATAAGTACAGGCAGAAATCTTAACAGCAAAGGATGTGACATGTCACGACCATAGTCCATAATCGTTCCTTCAAAAACAATATATAAAATTGCTGATATCACACTTACAGACAATATAATTGTTATATCCTTTTTGATCGATGCTTTCAACTGATCCCCTCCCTACTAAATCTAAATTTAACTGCTAAATCTCTGAATACTATATGGGTTTGTGCCTTCCCATTCATTGCATCATACTCCTTATGTCCAAGTGTTTTCTGCGCCTTAATTTAATGACACAAATAATGCTCTAGTATTATTTGTCCTGAATTCAATATAATTCATTGACTTTTCATTTAAAATCAGATACTTCTATCCCTGTAATTGTAATATCTATATCCTTAAATACAGCATTATTACTTAATGATGATTAATTTAGCAAAACACGAAATTTTTCTATCTGTCACAAATTAAATTTCAAGATACGAACCACTGTGAAACGCCTGCAGTTGGCCGCCCATAATTTCTTTCATAATATCAAAGGCTTTCTGTCCGGTACAATGTCCTGTATAAAACAATGCCTTTGTTTCCAACAATTCGTAAGCAGTCTGCCTGATATAATCAACTTCTTCCTGTGTATAGTCACTTTTTTTCATCATATGAAAACCGCTGATAACCGTTTGCGGATATGAACCGAACAGTTGATAATAGCGGTGAAGAATACTCAAAATACCATTATGCGCACATCCTGATAACAATGTTTGATGCTCATTCTGCTTGATCACAAGACACTGCTCATGTGAAAAGGTATCTTGTATATAAGTGTTACCGACTTTTTGTTTTAATTCCCGATTACTCCACGCAGGATACCGCTTTTCATTAAAATCAGTAAATAAAAACAATTCATCATCTATTTCCAGATTTCCCTGCACCCTGATAACCTGAGGTATTTTCATAATGTTCTTATCTATTCCGATATATTTCTTGCTCTGTGCTGATATATGATAATAATCACCGTCCACAGTATCTTTCAGATATATTTCAGCCTTTGGGTTTATTTCAGCAAATGCAGACAAACCGCCGGCATGATCATAGTGTCCGTGGCTTAAAATAAATTTATCTACCTGTGTCAAATCTACACCCAGTACACCGGCATTATGTATAAACATATCCGTGGCACCGCTATCCACCAGCAGCTTATGTTTCTCTGTCTCAATATAAAAACTCAGCCCATGCTCATTCAAACAGCTGCTGCCCTTTGTATCCTCCACAAGATTGATAATCTTCATAACAAATCTCTCCCCCCAAACCGAAAGTTATATCAAGCTCATAATATATATTCCTGTGAACCGGGATTTAACTTTCTAAATCAAGCTCCATTTTCAAAGAACTAAAACGCTTTTGCTCATGCTCCTTTATATCAAATAAAGGATTATATAAGACATGCTGCATCACGTCAGCATCTTTCAAAATCTCATCTAACGGATCATGAATAATTGCTTTATCGCTATGATTATAGATCGCTGTGCAGATTAAATCTTTTTCATCTTCACTAAAAATATTTAGTGAATTCAAAATATTTCGTGCCATTTCTGCCCCTTTATGAGCGTGGTCTTGTGAATCCATGTTTGCATAGGAATAAATATCATGTAACATCCCTGCCACAACAGCTAGTTCAATATTTTCTTTACGTTTTAAAGATAACAACGCGCATGCTTGCGAGACACCATACAAATGTAAATATGCACATCTACGTTCTGTATTGTCTGTCATATTTAATAAGATCTCATCTATTATTTCTCTTACTTTTTCAATTCTCTCCATAATAGTCTCGTCCTATATGCAGTAAAAAAACCGATTTTTGCTGTGTTTATCTTTCCATATGACTAAGATTTGTGACTTATATCCAGTCAATTGCGGTCAAATTATCTATTAATTCATTAAACTTGTTCTCATCAATAGATATACGTTGATAACCCACAGTTTTTTTACATTCTGTACCTTCTAAAAAGGCTAAGGATTTTTCCCACTCTTTTTCTCCGTCTTTATAATATTTCCAAACCAATCCATTTGTATATAAATAATGATGAACTTCCTTTTTCTGTCCTTCTACCTGGATTGTTTCGACGAGAGGCTTACTTGTTGCTTTTACTTCTATAAATCCATACACCTCTCCAATATCTGTACGATACTGAAAATCATTAGACAGAATTGCCATATCTGAAATTCCTGAAGTGGTTGTCAGTCTCTCATCTCGATCTTTCCAGAGTCTATTAATATCCACGAGCGAAAGTTTTTCAGAGTCCAAAATACTATCAAGCACATTATATACCAGTATCTCAACTCCTGCCTCAATAGGACACTTCAATATTACATCATTAATTTTACGTTCATAATATTTATAATCCATTTATTTCCATCCTTTCACTGTTGAATCAGGAATCTACCAACTCGTCAAATCCCGATTATATAATCACATAATTTAAGGGTTCTGCTACCTGTTATAATTTATCGTTAAACTCTCGGCAAACCCTTATAAATACTAACTTTTCTGTAAGTGAGTTTTCCCTTATATGTTCCCTTGTGTTATATTGTTTCACAAGACTTTATGAACCCTCGTAAGAGCAAAAATAAGGGAAGCAAAATCACATAACACATTATAACACAATATGAATGGACAGTGTGAACTGATTGAAATGCTTTTTAGATTTTACAGAAAAGATTTATGTTGTAAAAACTTAAAAAATATAGATAGAATGCAAGGAGTATATGAGGTACAATAGGAAGTGATATTGAAGTTTATGGAGATCATAATGGAAAAAATGTTAAAAAACAACGGAGAATTTGTGGAAATAAATCAACACAATATTCATATATACAGACAAGGAAATGAAAATAGCCCCAAGATTGTTTTTATGGCAGGTTCTGGCACTGTAGCACCTGTGTATGATTTTAAAATCTTATACGAGAAATTGGTACCTAATTTTAGAATTATTGTAATAGAAAAGTTCGGATACGGATATTCTGATATCTTTGATACGCCTTGTGATATAGATACACTTGTTTCAATACAAAAAGAAGCGTTGAACATTATTGGAGAATCCGGCCCATATATTTTGGCACCTCATTCCATGTCGGGATTGGAAGCGATACGATGGAAACAAAAGTATCCTAATGATGTATGTGCTATTATCGGTCTTGATATGGCCACACCTTTAACTTATAAAAGTTGGACAGATAAAGAGGTTACAAAAAGAATAAAAATTATGGAAATGGCAAGAAAACTGAATATTCATAAATTACTTAATGTATGTTCCGGGAATAATCGCTGTTTAACTCGCGAAGAGATGGAACAACAAAAACTTTTAAGAAATAGGAATGCATTCAATATTTGTTATATTAATGAGGCAAATGAAGTATTAAAAAATTCAGATATTGTAGATAAGGCAGGTAATATAGAATGCCCGACTTTACTGTTTACGTCAAACGGAAAGCAAGTATCAAAAAATTGGATTGACAATCAGCAGGAGTTTGCAGCAATAATGAATGCCAAGTTGATTTGTTTTGATTGCGGTCATTATATTCACTATTTCAAAAGTAATGAGATGTGCAATGAAATAACAGAATTTATAAATAAAATAGCCAGATAAATAGTGGAGGTTTTATGAAAATATACATATACAGAATATGGCAATGTACATGGGGAATATTACAAACTTTTTTAGGATTGGTATTATTTTTGAAGCATTATCAGAATAAACATTATCGTTATCATGGAGCAATTGTTACGGTATGGAAAAATAAAACGAGTGTATCACTGGGTATGTTTGTTTTTGTTACGTCGGAACCATTTTTTGCAAAGAAATTTGAAGGGAAGATAAGTGTTGAAGAACTTTCCGGCAGACTTTTAGTACATGAGTACGGTCATACAATTCAATCACTTATACTTGGTCCGCTATATTTAATCTTAATCGGGATACCATCAACATTGTGGGGATTTTTACTGGGGAAGAAACGAAAAGAGAAACAGATACCGTATGGTGCTTTTTTTACAGAAAAATGGGCAAATAGCCTTGGGGAGTATGTAACAGGAGAAAAGTCTATCGGAAATCTTGTGATAGAATGATGCAGAGGATTCGAGCATGAGAGTGTATGAAACTTTGGACCTGTTGACAAACGTATATTCTTAAGTTTACTTTTGCATATTTTCTTTTGAAATGGAGCAGAAAGACTGATAAATTCGGTTATTCAAACCGCTTTTACCAGCCTTTTTAGATTTAAGGCCGTTGCCGATAAGAGGCATTCTTCCGTTGCTTTCTGGATGCCTCTTTTCTGTATCTTATTCAATTTATGTTCTCGTTTTAATACAGCAAATGTTCCTTCAGCCCATATTTGCCTGAGCCGCATAACCCTCAGATAGTCGTTGGTTCCCACTTTCTGGTTATTTCGATAAAAAGATGGATAATAGGCACTGGCATTGATCCTGACTGTGCCCAGATCCGTGGCACAGGTGGCAAAACACAGGCATTTTTTACATTGTTTTTTCGAACGGCTATATAAACGGTAATAGTTCTGCGTTGCTCTTTTATAGATCAGTTTCTGAAACTCTAAATATTCTCCCTGCATACATACAAAACGGTCTTTTTCCACTTCATAACAAAATCCTTTTTTCATCGCATTATTCTGATATTCCCGTATAGCCGTATAACCATTGATCCCTAATAACTCCAGCCCTCTGTGTACCGCTCCTATATCATATCCCCCGTCCAGGCCAATTTCCTGATATTCACAAACCTGTCCTTTCAAATGTTTCAGGATAATATCACTCTCCCGTTGATTAGCAGGATAACAGTCAACCCCAGTAATAATGCCATGACTGGTATCCACTGTCATCTCAGTTAGATACCCAAGCCCCTTTTTCCGTGCCTGATGGATATAACCACACTCCGTATCGGTGCGACTCTTCAGAGATTCTTTCTCTATTTCTACATTTTCTGGCTTCTTATAACCCGGCATAGAAGAAAGCTCTGCATCCAGTTCCTCCATATATTTTATTGTGGAACGATTGATTATCTCAACCGACTCATAACGGCTGTCCCAGGATACATTGGATGGAAGAAACGAACCATCAGCAACACCTGTTTCTCCAGATACGATCCCAAGCTGTATACACTTCAGTACGATCTCATTAAAAATTTCCCGAAATATACTGGCATCTTTAAAACGTCGTTTTCTATTCTGGCTAAAAGTCGAATGATCCGGTACTCTATGCATGAGATCAAGCCCGCAAAACCAGCGATAAGCAAGGTTAAGAGACACTTCCTCCTCAAGCCTTCGTTCTGATTTGATGCCATAGAGATAGCCGATCAGCAGCATTTTTATCAGGATAACCGGATCAATGGATTTTCTTCCAACATGGGAATAATAGGGAGAGGCCTTTTCATATATGAAATCAAGGTTTACACTGTTTTTAATCTGTCTCAGAAGATGATCGTCTGGAATCATAGAATCTATATCTAGGATTACCATCTGAATTTGTCCATCCTGTTTTCCCATCATAAAAATGACCTCCCACAATTGATATAATAATTATACCATACAGGAGGCCATTTTTCTTTAGTTTGTCAACAGGTCCTTTTATTCACATACTCTAAAAATAAAACTGCAAACTTAGTGTAATTCAACCTGTTTATGAAGCAAATATTCTTAAGTTGACGACATTGCCTGCTAAGCGCCTGCCAGTTTTTCCTGCCTTTGAGGCAGTTTTTCATCCATTTCCGGATTGACTTTCCTTACAATTAAATTCTCTTTATAAACGCCCTGCATTCCGTCATTCGTTCCTGTGCATCTGCATAATCCGGCACATCCCACTGATAGAAGCATCTTTTTTATATATCTACGTTCTTTTAATAATCTTCATTTACAAGTGCCTTCATCTCTTCTACCCGTCAATAAGGTCTGCATTAAAAAGAACCAGACCGCCTGAAACCAGTCTGATTCTTTTATGTATTCTTAAATTGCAAATCCAAATAATGCTTTAAACAGTGCAGATGCCTTTACGCCATACACTTGGGCAAGACTCTCAATTGTATCTATTTCCTTTGTACCATTTTTAAGCAATATTATCACTATAATAAAAAATGCTATACCAACTAAAAACTCCAAAACAGCTTTTTCATGATAATAATTAAAGAACTGCACTATAGCTATACATCCAAATACAAACATTAATACAATCGTAAACTCAAGAACGCTGCCAAAACTTTCTGCATTCATTATGACGGACGGGACTGCATCAATCAGCACTAAATAAACAGCTGACAACATACATAGATAATTTCCGATGTAACTAAGTACAAACATTGTTCCCCGATGTCGCTTTCTTTTTGTTATTATAAGACTTAGGACTACATCTATAATAGCATACCCTATAAAGACAATATAAAGATGCTCTGTAATCAATTCGACCAAAAACGAGATCATCATCCATAACAGAGCAACAGGGAGAAATATCATAAAACCAATAGCTATGGTCATTCCTTCTCCAGTATCTGTTGACATTGGGGCAGTGGATGCTGCAACAGATCTGCAATATCCCCTACTATCATAAAAAGAGCCTCCTGGAGATACCCAATTTCCCTTTGCATCATAGAAACCTTCGCCAGGACTCCTGAAATATCCCTTTGTATCATAAAATCCATCTCCTGAACTTCTGAAGTATCCCTTTGCATCATAAAATCCATCTCCATCATTGCGCCAATATCCTTTTGCATCATAGAAGCCCATAACTAACAACTCCCTTTCCTTTTCTTCAATAATGCCAAATATCTGCACAGTCCTATACATGCAACAAAAAATCCTGCAAAATATCCGATTGTTAAAAACAATACAAATATAACTATTCCTATAACAAAGTTATTAGAAAACAATGCTCCTGCTGTTGCAAATCCAAATAAACCTCGCATAACAGCCCAACCAAATATCAACAATACAATTACACAAATACCTGTACCAAGTCTTCCAATTACGCTACCAAATGATATTCCTATTTCACTTAATAAAAAACCTATCAAGAAAATTACAATTCCTATACCAAGTGCAATTAACCTTTTCTGCAAATACCTGAACTGTTCTTCTTCTGTTTCTCCAAATAATTTTCTTATCATTTTGATATCCTTTAATTATCTTCTAAATCAATTAAATCAGCTAACTCATCCAATAATTTATCATTTCTTTCAATATCTGCCTTTATTTTTTTAATCTTTTCACCGACAGTCGTGCCCCCATATCCTTTGTTATATAAATCTATTAATTGCTTTCTAGCCTCACTTAATTCCATACATTTACAATCTACTGCTTTTTCCAAACAAGCTACAGCCTTTTCAATATCTTTTGTGGTTCCAATACCCATCAAGTAACATTGAGCTAAATTATAATATCCATACCGACCATCTTTTGAACGACTTAACCAAGCATATGCTTGTACGTCATCTTGTTTGACGCCTTCTCCTTTCAAGTAGCATATACCAACTTCTGCCATCCCCTCGTTACTCCCTAGCTCTGCTGCCTTCAAATAATATTGAAAAGCCTTTTCTTTATCCATTTCCACACCGTCACCAATATAATATTGAGATGCTAATTTTAAAATTGCTTCTGTATTATTCATCCCAAGCGCCTTATTTCGAACCATTTCCGCTTTTACCGGATCAGCCTCAATACCAATATATCGTCCTTCATAGAAATATGTAAGTTCATGAAGTGCCTGGGAATTTCCAAGCATTGCCGCTTTTTCAAACCAACGCAATGCATAGGTCGGTTCGGAAGCATCCATAAAACATTTAGCTATAGCCATTTGTGCATTGGCATCTCCAGCATTAGCTTTTTGAAATAAAATTTCTGCCTGCTTTTCACCATAATCATATTGCACAATATAATAACCTTTGGGTTGATTAGGTGGAACTGACTGCATATTATATTGCCTACCTCCAAATAATCTACTAAATAATCCCATAATTTCCTCCTTGTCTCCCCTCAATAGTCAAAATAATTAATTCAAATTAAGTTACGCAAAAAAATCACCAAACATCATATATACCTAAATCATGTCTTATATATTTTTTCATTTCACCATTCTCTTCACATGTCATTACATCATCTTCAATGCTGATAATTTTTCCTATATCTACATCCGTAATTGACAGTAATACAAGATGTCCATTTTTAATTTTCCATTTACAGCTCACATCGCACAATCCAGCATGTACTTGCCCATTCGAACCTGTCACAAGTGAAAAAGCAAATTTAGCCTTTCCGTTTTCTTTCAATTTAAAATATGGAGAATCATCACCTTCTATATACCAAGATCCAACTAATTGCTTTTTATCTATACTATCTTTCATGGTAAAAAAAGCAACCATACCTATAAATAATAAAAAAATTGCTGAAATTATTACTACTATGTATTTCTTTTTCATATTCTCATTTTTCCTTTCGATTTTTATACAATTCTCTTTGAATAAATTCCTTATTTAAAGTGAAACTTTTCCTTTTTTATTTCAAATAATCTGATATTCACAATGAAGGCAAAACTTTTCCCCTGCTTTATTTCACTTACACATTTCTTACAATACATCACTTCCTCTCTAAAAATAAATACGTCTAATCCCATTTATCATATATTTACATGCAAACATCCTTTTTATGATATAAATTTAGTTTTTATCTTTTAATGAACTTTTTATAATAAATAAAATATTCATCTAATTCTAATTCCATTATTCTCTCAATTTGATTTCTATCTTTATCATTTCTTATGCCACGTGGGTCATCAGCGTACCACTTTTTTACATCCACACCTTTTACTTTCCAGTAAAAATCCAAGCAATTTTTCACATCCATATATCCTACGTACTCCCACTTTGTATCATAAAATTCATAAAATTCTCTACAAACGATTTTCTCGCTCTCATATTTATATAAAATCAGAATAATCGGAATCCTATTATTATTACCTGTTCCCCACCTAATATCATAACCTTTACACTGAAACCCACTTGTATTAATTCCGAAGTCTTGTTTCAATAACTCCCTAGCTTTCTCACATCTTTTGTTCCATGTTCGTTCACCAAAAAAAACCATTCTTATTTCCCCTTTTTCTCTTGTGCTTCCTTACAGCCTAAATTAATACCTTTTCTATATTACGAACTAACATACTTTTGTCATACCCTCCATAGCAAGCCATAGTATATTATTTCTATGAATCCAGAACTCCCACATCAACTTTTAATTTGATTTTTTAATATCTTTTTGATTTCTTCATCTACAAAATCATGCCGCATCTTAGCAACCTGACAATAAAAATCATCTACTTTTTCTTCATCACCATAGGCCTGTCCAAAATTTGCAGTACATTGCTCACAGAAACGTATATCCTTGCATGTTCTACATTTAAAAGTAGAACTTGATTTCTTTTCCACCAACTCCTTTTGCAAATATTGCCATCCAGCGTCAAATGTTCCTTTTCTTATATCATATTTTTTATATGATGCTCTTACACACCCCTGCATACAATAATCCGATGTAATAAAAACATGTTGATTTGCAATAGAACATGGATATAAACATCCTTGATTAAATCTACTTTTTGTTCTATCAGGGATCAACTCAATTTCCCCACTCACAAGTTGCTTTGCTACATTTCTCCAAAATTCATTTCGCCCTGCATCGTTTATATCAAATAAAAACGCCTCTTCAGGAGTTAACCTGTAATCCATTGGTTTCAATGTTCCATCACTCATTGGATGAATTCCTGTACTTATAATCATTTCGACTCCTAATTCCCGCCCAATTTCTCTCGCCTTATATACTTCATGATAATTATGTCTCATCGAAACGAATTTTAATTCATAACGTATATTATTTTTCTGAAGCAACTCAAGTCCCTTTTGAAAATTCCTGTAACTCCCTTTAACCCCTGTCACTTTTTCATATGTTTCTTCTGTACAGCCATACATAGTCGTGCTTATTAACTCAACAGGATATTCCTTAAACAATTCTATATGTTTTTCATTCAAGAGTGTGATATTAGAAAGCAGAACTAAAATCACACCCTTTTTTTTGGCGTAAATGTATAATTCCTCAAAATCTGGACGCATAAATATTTCTCCGCCTGTGAAATAAGCCTCTAGCAAACCATAATCTATTAATATATCAAATATTTTTTTAAATTCATCAGTTGTAAAATCTTTATGTCCCCTATCATGGCGAGCATAACAATGACCACAATTCAAATTACACTTTGCCGTCAATTCAAAACCTGCTGAAAAGGGTGCTATAATATCACTAAAATTATTGTCAATAAATTCGTCAATTCGACCAATATGTACACATTTATTGTCTGGCATAGTACTTTCTCACTCCATAATCAATTTGAAATCAATAAGTCTTTTTACAAAGCTTTCAATTGCTTCTTTTTCAGGAGATTCTTTTTTTAGATTATATAAATTACATATCTCTTCAATAAGCATTTCTTTGTTACTACATTCTTCAACTCTACACCAAATAGCAGCTGCGACTTCATTCAATACAATAGGCATATCACTTAAATCATTTTTTAAAACAGGCATTAACACATGCTTATCATAAATATTTCTAAATACAAATGCTTCACTCCTCTTCACTCTTTTCTCCCTTCATTAAGAAAGGCCCCTAAAAACAGGATGCCTTCCCAAAAAACTATTTACCTTCATAGCAGCACGCTTTGAAAGTACAATGATATGGATTTTCCGGTCCATATTGCTCTGCCCTATCAGATCGTTCAAGAAGCATCATTTTAGGGACTTCAAATTTTGTATCCTTGCTTTCTGCCATCTATTTCACCCCCTTTTCAATAGCCTAATTATTGTTCATAATAAAATATTTATCTTCGATTTTGGGAAACCTACTTTATTCTCTATTTTCTAATTACTATAAATGATAATTTCTTTTTCTTCTTTTAGCATCGTAACCAGCGAATTCTGCTCTACGGAAACGGACTTAATTTTACTATATTAATCCACATTAAGGCATGCTTTGCTTTATCTTTTTATTTCTGCTCACAATCATTCTTAAAAAAATTTTTCATATTTATTTAAATCGTTTCATATATACAATTTAAAGCTGTACCAATTATAACATTAACCTCTACTTTTTACAAGTATAACCTGTATCATAATATTAATTACAGTGATACCAATTAATAATTGGAGGAAAAATGAGTAACCGAATTAAACAACTGCGCGAAGAATACAACATGACTCAAGTACGTCTTTCAATTGAATTAGAAGTTTCGCAAGAAACAATCAGTGCTTATGAAAGTGGTAAACATTATCCTAGCGTTGCTGCTTTACTCAGATTATCCGAAATATTTCATGCTAGTTGCGATTATATTCTTGGTTTATCTAATATTCGTTTTCCTTACAAAATTGATGATTTAACTGTTGCCGAACAGCAATTACTGATTAAATGGAACTCCTTAGATAACAGAAAAAAAGAATTATTGTCTGCCTACATTGATGGATTGATGGCAACCTAAATATTTAATAAAGAGGCTGTAAAAAATCTTGTGTCTATGTGGAAATAATCTTCCAAGTGGATGCTATTGCCTACTCAACTGGAATGTCATAAAATTTGACATCCCTATTTTTAGACAATATCTTTATTCATTTTCTTTGCATTGCAGATCATAGAAATCCCTATCAACACAATGCACAAACAGACACCCCCATAGTGATAAACCATACGGATTTTTGTATGACTCCTAAAACACTATTATATATGGCATAGGACAGATTGATGAACAAAGAGCCTATTGTAAAAATAATAATTTGTTTCCTTTTATTGCTCCATGTCCTGTATATTGTTTTATATAAGGTGCGCTCACATTTCATTGTCATAGCTCTTAAAACTTTATAACTACATTAAATGCTTTGTCACTCATGGCTGCCGTTTCGATTGCTTCTGAAATATCATCCAGTGCAAATTGGTGGGTAATTATGGATTCAATATCCCATTTCCCGCTTTCCATGATTTGCAATACATCCTCAACATCCTCCGGCATATAGCCACCGGAGCCGATAATGCTTTTCTGCGCATAAGTCATGTGCAGCAAATCCAAGTTCCGCATTGCATTATTAACCGCTACGGAAACAAAGCGGCTCTCGATTTTGCCATACTGCATAAATGTGTCTAAAACACATTCCGCTCCTGCGGCATCAATAAAAATATCCGCATCAAAGGTTGTTCCTGCCAGCCCCTGCGCGTTGCCAAAATACGAAGCGGCGGCAACACAAATGTCCTGCGTGGTGGTATTGCAGGCGATAAAACCCAGCTTCTTTGCAATATCCAGCCGGAAATCGGAAATATCAGCAAGCATTACCTTTTCAATCCCAAAGTGCTTTAGCGATATTGCAGCGGCTAAACCGATGGTTCCGCAGCCAAATACAATAGCTGTCTCGTTTTGTTTCGGATCAGAGCGTCTTGCAGCTCTGCATCCGACTGTGAAAGGTTCAATCAGGCAGGCGGTTTTATCGCTGATAACATTTGGAACAAAATACAAGGAATGATTCAGCTTTGCATTCGGTATCAGAATGTACTCCGAAAATCCGCCGATTGTGCCTGCACGTTTCGTGTCGTTCTTGGCGAATCGCGGATACGGATATACCCTCTGTCCTATTTGAAATTCAGTGATATTTTTGCCGACTGCGTAAATCTCAGAAATTGTTTCATGTCCAAATTCCATGCCTGCGGTTATCTTATGTCCTGTTCCGGTACCTTTCATGTAAACAGCAACATCTGTTCCACATATACTGGAATAAATATTGCGGATCAGGACATCATCCGCTCCAACCTCAGGTAATTCCATTTCTCTTACTTCTACATTTTCTTTTCCCAAATAAATTGCTGCTTTCATTTCCTCTTCTCCACATTGATATAGCTTTCTGGCATCACGTATTTTACTATAATATCCGTAAGCTGCTCTATCGTATCGCTGCAATCATTTTTCAGCCATTCCATAATCATTGCTATCATACCGTTAATATAGAAAGCAATAACATAGCTTCTCTCCGAAACAGGAATCCCCAGCCTGTCCATAATCGGATAAAATATCTGCATGAACATTTTTTGATAGGTTTCTTCACAATAATTCAGGAACACCGATTTTGTCATTGCTGCCAGAAACAGCTTTCTGTGTTCCTTAATAAAGGTCAGATAGGGCATCAAATACTGAGGTGTTACCAACATCAGTTCATTTGCGGGACAGCTTTCTATTTGACTGGCAATACTTGCATTCTCTACCTGAAAATAGGACATAAACTGTTCGTTGATATAACAGAAGCTTTCCAACAGCAAATCATTTGTGTTTTCATAGTGCAGATAAAAAGTGGAACGGTTTACTCCTGCCTCATGACAGATTTCTTTGATTGTAATATATTCAAATTCTTTCTGTTCGAGCAGGCATATAAATGCCTCGTCCATCCTGATTGCAGTATTGAAGTATTTGCTTTCAGATTTATTCAAGGCACCCTTTCCTCCGTTTATCTTTATCCTAATGACTAATTCTCACTGATTTCTTTAGCCAGCTGTACAATTTCATACGCATACTTTTTCTTTCCCTTTTCCAGAAACCTTGTATAAATCGGATAGTTGACTGCCATTGCCACAAATCCAATTACACCGATGACAATTCCCGCCGCCATTGTTACGTTTGTCCCTGTTCCAATTACTTTCATGGACAGGCACATTCCAATGCCACCGACCAATGCAGCGATAATACCTAATGTGTATGCAAAGATGACAGCAGGCAGTTTTGCCCTTCTGTCCAGTTTTCTTAATGCCACCACCTTTGCTGTGTCTTTCGGCGTGTACTCGTTTGCAAGCGCCTCCGCATAAATTTTGTCTGTATTCATAGCTTTTGCCTCCTTTTATTGTATGATAGCTTCATTATAAAGAGGGCGGCTATAAAACAGAACAACACAGAAATAGGTTTGTGTTGATTTAAGAAATATTGCTTTCTGAAAGCATTCGTATCCAATATACTCAATCCATTCTGACTAGTGAGTTCGGATAAACTTCCCTATATTCACTCGTTAATCTCACCAGTTCAATATTCATTCTTTTCTCTCAATTTAAAATTTGTTCACATCTACAAACAGTAATTTATCACTCTAACTAAAACCATTTACATGGGATTGTTAAGAAATAATCTGAATTTTCTTCAAATCCAATTTTCTCATAAAAGCCCTTTGCCATATCCGTTTGTACTAACCATTCTGAACTTTCACACGCATTTATACATCTTTGTACAAGTTCCCTGCCTATACCTTTATTTTGAAATTCTGGCAAAACAGCTAAATCATAAATTATTGAGCGAAAATGTAAATCACTTAATACTCTCACACATCCTACTAATCGTTCTTCAACCCATGCAGAAAAAACAAAGGTCGAATTAATAAATCCTATATTAAAATTATCAAACATTTCTTGTGTTGTTCTATTCTCTGTTGCCCAACCAACTGCAAGAAATAACTGATACAATTCATTACAAGGTAAATCTTTTTGATTTCTATATTCTACATGCATTTTTCAACCCCCTGACTTCAATGAAATAGTCCCTGCTTCCTTTCCGGAAGCATTTCTATGGGCGCTTATCATTCAGCGAATCTTTCTCTTGATTATTTATAAAAGCATTAAATTCTCTAAAAGAAACCCCTGCGGGGACTTCATAAAATTGAGTTGTAGGACTTTCTTTTCCTCCACGTAATTCTATATAGTAATTTACAATCGCTTTCATTGCTTCTTTTTCAGAATTATATTCATATATCCCTTTCTTTTCAAAATTAGGATGTTCTAAATGATAAACTTTGTCATTTCTATAAAATAAAACAAAGCAATGCATATGTTCATCCTCTTCCAAATTTCCATAATCATCAGTTTCATATAATCCTCTCTACCTTTTTCTTCCAATTCATCATATGTAAATTCCAACTTTGCAGCAACAATTCTTGCAACATCTCCAAACAGGTACAGCATATCAAATGCGGCCTTCCATTCAACCTTTAATAAGAACGCTACCTCAATTATGTATCTTGCTTTTGATACGCAAAGCCGCTTCTATATGCATAATCCAATGTCTTGAAAATGGCATTTGAATTAAACCTCGAATGTCCTTGCCGCACCAATAGTCAATCAGCCAAATTGCATTTTCATCTTTGCTTACAACATTTAACGATTTAAGATATTCTTTTCGTTCCCCCGGTATTTTTCTTTTCAATTCGTCATATGGCAAATTATTGATAAGCTTTTCAGTGCTATCCTTTACCTTTAAAATGTATGAATAAAGCTCTTCCAAATTCAGCTGTTTTGAAAAGTCTGCAATCTGTTGTTTTACCAGTTCATTTCCTGTTGTAATGATGGGCGAATTAATACGCTTTTGATAATTACCTGCAAAGAATACCTGCTCATCTTCTCCTATCAATGTGTGTGCAACTATATCTTCAATCCGGAAAATATGCCAGATGGAATAAGCAATTGTTTTGCAGTGATAGCCGTCTGCGTTTATAAAAGGGATTGCGTTAAATTCCTCTCTATCTAATTCTTCATTGAATGATGTTAATGTCTGCATTAACCGATTACGCAAAATAAGAAAGGTATCCACTCCGGCTTTATATGTATCTTTCTTTTTGATTTGTGTTTGCATTGTTTTATTTAATTCAGACCATTCCTGATTCATAATCCGCTATTCCCCGCAAATTCCAATTGTAAAATCACATAACAAAGTATAACACATTATAAACGGACTGTGTGAGTTGATTGAAATGCTTTTCATAATTTACGGGAAAAGATATTTGAAAATGAAATTGGTATCTGCAAGATACAACGCAAGGTCTGCTTCGGATGGTGACATGCCGGAATATGTGTAGAACATTAAGCTCTTCTTTGCTATAATAGGTAACGAAATGAAATCTCTATTTTTCGCTGAAAGGAAAAGTGAAATGAAAAGGTTGTTCACAGTAATTCGTCAGGGAAAGCTTGATGAAGTAAAAAGTATTATTGAGAAAAAGCCAGAGCTTGTCAACTGCATCTCCGGGGCGTTGCCGAAAAAGGATCACGGGCAGTCTCCGCTTCAGGTTGCTTTGAAAACCGGGAACTATGAAATTGCCGACTATTTGATTGAACATGGTGCAGATATTAATTTTATGGAAGCCGAAGATGATGATCCCGGGCTGCGTGCACCGGTTCTGTTTGATGCCATTAATTCTACCATTATTTCCCTTTGTTATAAAAGATTTGACGAATCAGAAATTGCGTTTGGCTATGTTAAAAAGCTGGTTGAAAGAGGTGCTGATGTAAATAAATTAGCATCAAACGGATTTGATGCAATTAATTGGTCAGTAAGCAGAGCAGAATTATTATTTGAAAGTGCAAGTGTGTATCCGCAATCTCAGCAGGCCGTGCGAAAACAGCTCACCAGAATCCTTGATTTGTTAATTGAAAATGGCGCAGATTATGCAGCTTGGGCTAATAGAGGACATTATGCTGAGCCATATCCGGGCCCCAGCAATAAGAGTATGTACATTGATGATTTTGTCCCGAGAGATGAGACGGACATCGATAGAAATAAGGAACTGAGAGCATTTATGCAGGAGTATTTCAAAAGCAGAAATTTACATGTTTAATTGCGATATTCTTCTATGACACAAGAGAATGTGTTTCCTGATACTTTTCTGCCTGCTTTTCAAACATTTCCGCATACCTGCCACCCTTGGCCAGCAGCTCCTCATGATTTCCTTCTTCAATTATTCTGCCCTGTTCCACCATATAAATTTGTTCCGCCATGCGGGTTGTGGACAGGCGATGCGATATGAAAATGACCGTTCTGTCCTTTGACAATTCAAACAGCGTTTGGTTTAGATTGTATTCAGAAATGGGATCCAGCGCACTGGACGGCTCATCCAGAATATACGTGTGCGGATCCTTTAAGAAGGCCCTGGCTATCGCAATCTTCTGAGCTTCTCCGCCGGATACAGACCGTCCGTTTTTATCATATTCACGAAGCAGCGGGACAGAAATTTCGCAAAAATTTTCAGCAATTCCCGCTGTCATAAGCACCTCCTTTATTGCCGCTTCATCCTTATTGTCAACCAAACCCATTTTCACATTTTCTCCCAAATTGGCAGCATAGATCTGAAAATCCTGAAACAGGGTACCAAAGGAATGACGGTATTCATCTACGTCATAGTCCTTAATGTTTTTGCCGTTCAACAGGATTTCGCCCTCAGTAGGATCATATAAACGCATCAGCAGTTTCACGAGGGTGGATTTCCCTGCGCCATTATATCCTACAATGGCTACCTTGGTCTGTGCTTTGATTTTCATATTGATATGCCGCAGCACCCAGGAATCACTGCCATCATATCGAAAAGAAACATTGCGAAATTCAATGTCGCCGGATAACGCCGGTAATGCGGCGGCGTTTTCTGGCGAGGTGATCGTTTGCTCCGTAGCCAGGAACGTCCGCAGCTTATCGGCAAACATTCCGCTTTGTACAAACTGCGAAAGGGCATCCAGCAGACCATTATACATGGAATTCAATTTTCCAACTGCGGCGATGGATACCGATAAGTCTCCAATCGAAACAGACTTTACAATGAGAATCTTATACACCAGGACAAAAATAAGGAATGCATTCGTCAAAAAGACATTACAGACCTGCTCACCGATCTCCAATACTGTCAGACGAAACTGCAGTCTTCTGTATACTGTGTCCATTTTTGATACGCAATCGTCAAATTCCTCTGTAAGCAGGCGGTCAATCCTGCTCATTCTCAGCTCCTTCGCATAGTCCGGCATATAAAAAACCCGGCTTATATATTCGTACTTTTTAACGAGGGGCATCAGGCGCTGTTCCCGAAGGAACTCAATCCTGGTTTTCAGCAGCCTGAACAGAAACTTAAGAACCATGGAGGCTACGGCAATTACCAGAATGATGGGATCAATCTCCAGCATAATAGCGATAACACCGAGACATGCCAGGGCATAAAGCAGTACGTTACCCATATTGTTAACGGCCCTATAGACATGGTCTTCCGCTTCCCGGACAGTCCAGATGAAGCTTGTATAAAACCTGGCATCATCATAGCAGCGAAGGTCCACCTTCTGCGCCTTTAAAAACAGCTCGGAATGAAGGGATTTCCCCAATTTTAACTTCAGGACAGGCCACAGCCTTTTATCACAAAAATAAATTACACCAAGAACCGGCAGTAAAATCATGCTCATCATCAACAGGAATTTACATACATCTATAAAAGGCCGTCCTTCTCCTATCATGTCAAATACGACTTTAATCACCAGCACGGAGGATGCGACATTTAAGTATCCCCATAAAATACCGGTCATTATATTCGTATAAAACAAAGCCGGCACATGACGACACACATAGCAAAGCAGATATGCCGTGTTTTTTATTCCCGTGGAAAGTGCAATCTTTTCCCCGGCGTTTTCTTTTCCTTTACTCATATTTTTCCGCCTGCTTTCTGAACATTTCTGCGTATTTTCCGTTTTGCTGCATCAGACTTTCATGATTGCCCCGTTCAATAATCTTCCCATGCTCCATCATAAAAATTACATCTGCCGAAATCGCACTGGAAAGCCGATGGGAGATGAAAATTACAGTTCGTCCCTCACAGATGCGCTTCATATTTTCAAACAGTTCATATTCAGCAATCGGATCCAGGGCACTGGAGGGTTCATCCAGAATCGCAATAGGGGCGTTCTTCGCATACAGCCTGGATAACGCAATTTTCTGGGCCTGTCCCCCGGAAAGGGAAACACCCTCGTCATCAAATTCCCGTGTCATCATAGTATCAGAGCCATATTTAAACGATGAAACGGTATCCATCATACCGCTCTCACGCAGGGATTCGGTAAGCAGCTCTGCATCGCTGTCAGCGGTGCGCCGCATCAGAATATTCTCTCCGACTGTAAGAGAAAATACCTTAAAATCCTGAAATACTGTAGAAAAACTGTCCCGATAAGCGCTTAGCTTATACTCGCCAATCTCCCTGTCATTCAAATAAATTTTACCGGAAGTCGGCTCGTATAGACGCATAAGCAGCTTAACCAGCGTGCTCTTTCCGGCCCCGTTATGGCCGACAATTGCAACCGTCTGTCCTCCTTTGATGGTAAAACTGATATCGTCGATCACCTTATGTTCAGAACCAAAATAGGAAAATGACAGGTTCTGTATCCGAAGCTCCTCCACCGGCATCATTGGGACAGCCCCCGTACCATCCTCCTGTATTTTGGGCTCATAGTCCAGAAAATCCTTAAGATCGCCAATGTACATGGCGTGCTCATGCAGTTGAAAAAAACTGTTCTCCTGATCCAGCAACGCCTCGGTTACGCTGAACATCGCCATGACCACAATAAGGCCATCGCCGATCATCATATTCCTGAGTATCAAAATACGGAAAGCCACAAACAGGATAACCAGGTAATAGCCCATCCGCGTACACACCGCATCCACAAATAAGCGATATATTGCGCACTTGAAGCCGTGTTTCTCAATGACCTTAATTCCATTTTGCGTCGCCGTAATAAAACGCCTGAAAAGCACATCGCTGATATTGGTTGTCCTCAGCTCCTTGGCATATTCAGGCAGGTAATGCACCCGTCGTATGTAATCAGCTTGGCGGTTTGATTCAGCCAGTTCCACTTCATAAGCGCGCCGTTCGTAATTTTCCTTTCGGGCAAACACAAAGTTGGCTATAATCTGGAGCCCGATAAAAAAAATCATAGCCCCGTCCAATGAAAGGGCCACCCCGGACAACGCCAGAAAGCCAAAAAGCGCCCCGAAAAGCAGCTCTATGGAATCAAGAACCATTCTCGGGCGGCTTTTCAGTGCATTTAAGGCCCTGATATGCCTCTCAAAATATTCCGAATTCTCATAGCATTCCAGATCCACCTCCCGGGCCTTATCGAAAGCCAGCTTCATAAAGTGAGACTGAATCTTCAGATCGGATCGAGGAAAAAAACAATTCTTCAAAAGAATGTTTACCAAATGGCACGCAAAAGAAAGGAGTGCCAAAAGTCCCACAACGAAAAAAATCTTTTGGAGGGATGTGGAAGACTGTATCTGGTTGAGCACATATCCCACCACGAACACCCGAAAGATCAGTCCCTTTGACCAATCCGCCATCGCATTGATCATAACCAGCGGGATTCGCCATGGGGAAACTTTTCCAATATGCTTCAACATGAACAGAGTATTTGACAACACCTGCTTTATTCCGTATTTTTCAGTCTCCTGTTGCAATGCAGGCACCTCCTTTCGCAAACCCGGTCATTCATCTTTGTCTTTCCTGATTATCTCCAGGCCAATCGTAATCATCCTGATTTTACTATTTTTTTTCACCATAATCTTACATTCATGCACTATCATACCATCATATTTGCTTACAACATAATCAATATTTTTTAATCCTACCCCATGCATACCCCGGTTAGCCTTCATAGTTCAAAGCCGCTTTCTTAATATGCAATCCTAAAATAATCCAAATACGCCTTATACTTATCCTGCGCCGTCAGGCAGGTATCTGTCAGATAGCCTTTTTCGTTGTTCCATTTTTTTAGTCCACGGTAATAGAACAGTTTCAGATTATCTTCAATGATGAACGGAACGATATTATATTTCAGGCATTCCTTAAACATAATCAGTCTGCCTACACGACCATTACCATCCTGGAACGGATGAATCCGCTCAAACTTCACATGGAAGTCCAGAATATCCTCAAAAGTCTTCTTTTCCTTGGCATTATACTCTGTCAGCAGTACTTTCATCTTATCGGCAACTTCTTCCGGAAGTGCGGTGCCCATACCGCCAACTTCATTTGGCAATTTTTTATAATCACCCACGGCGAACCAGTCCTTTCTGGAGTCACTGGTACCATTCTTCAAGACCAGGTGAAGCTCCTTGATGAACTTCTCAGTCAGTGCCGCTTTTGCCTTATCGATAATTATGTCGATGCAGCGGAAGTGGTTTGCCGTTTCAATCACATCATCTACATTAAGAACTTCATTTTCTACAACGATGGTGTTGGTCTCAAAAATGTATCTGGTCTGATCGTGGGTCAGACGGCTGCCCTCAATATGGTTAGAGTTATATGTCAAATCAATTTGTGTTTTATGGTAAATGCCGCCGGTGTGTTTGCTTGCTTTCTGTTCCTGCAGAATGTCCAGCAATGTTATGGGCTGTTCTTTCTTTTTATTGGAACGCTCCGGCTTCTCTGCATTTTCAGGTATATTCCAGGTCTTGCCGGTAAGAAACGCTTCGACCACACGCCCCTGGGCGCAATAATTCCTAACACTGCGCTCCGACACATTCCATTTTTTCGCTATTTCAGCAACTGAGAGATATCGCATCTGATTTCCTCCGTTAATTTGCAATCTATAACTAAGCTAATCTACTGTATAGTATAGCACATTATCGGCAACAAATCCAATTCTCTCAATTCAAGGTCCACTTTTTTGCCGTTATCGGGACAAAAGCAGTCTAAAGAGTCCTCGTCTGTCCAGTTTTATTTTTATGGTTTTCATGATGCATGGGATCATTGTATCTTCAAAACAAATCGGAATAATTACAGTTCGCCTTGGGCTAACAGGTTATCCTTTCCCATCCCGCATACGAAAGGATTAGAATCATAACGATGACAAAAATGGGAGAGCAGTTCCTTTTCAATATGGCTTTTTTGGATAATGTCATCAATAAAGGTTTCCTCCCGGTGACTTTCGAGTTCACCTTTATCCGGCATATTCCACAAGCGTTCAGATATTTTTCTGCTATAATCCATATATCATGCTCCTTCCATAACTCTGTCGTAATCAAACTGCCATTTTCTATGTGGTATAGCATAACATATTTTAATATAGCCTTCCACCTCACGTATTTATATAAAAAAACATGAGCCAATACTAAGGAGCAGCTCTATTACCTCAATGAGCAGAATTTCATCTGCTCTTATATAACCCATGTCTGCCTCCTAACCTAATTATCAGAAAAATAGTATTCATTTATTATATTATAGTCGATATAGTCTAAATCATTTATCCTATCAGAATATTTCCATTGTATATTCTGCATTGTATGCAATACATAGGCAGGATCTATCTCTTCCACATCCCGTATTGGGCATGGATTGCCATCTATATCCATACATGCTTCACCTGTAAGCAAAAGATATTCTCTATACAAATATTCCTGTTTTTCCTTATCATCAGAATAAATATTATTGGCACTGTTCCTGATGTCCTCTATTTCTTCTTTGAACCATTCTCTGTCAACACCGTCAAATGACAAAATTCCTCCATTTTTCAGCCATGCCAGTTTCAAAATGGCATTGGCATCATGTGCTCCCCACATTATAAGATCTCTTTCACCGCCATCTGCTTCACTCAAAATCACATCTCCATACAGCAGAAGCCATATCTCTTTATCTACCGCCATTCTGCCCTGCAAAGATTCCTCCATATGTAAAATATCATCCCCTGTTTCTTTTGCAAGTCTTACACATTTCTGCTCCTCTTTTCTTCCTGAGATGTTTTCTTTGTAAGAAAAAAAGTTATTTAACAGATTTAAATCTCGCTCATAATCTTGATACCCCAGTACAAGATTTTCTATCTGCATGATATTTTTAAATATTAAGCCATTTTTTTCATACAGCCGGTACCCTAAAAGGTCAAATAAAGTGTACAGCTGAACATTCTGTGCGAAATCCGGCAGTATGCCTATTACAGTTTCCTTATAGGCATAATTACAGCGCAGACGCTCTGCCGCATCATTCATATGATATTTTCCTTCATCTTCCAGTATTTTCAAATATCTGATACTGAAATCCTCTTTTTTATTGCCTGCTCTCATGAGCAGAATCTCATTAACAAAATTCTCAAGCTGCCCAAAGTCCTGTTTGGTTACCCATAAACGTGAATCATGCTCAATACCATTTTCCATCAGCGTATATACATAGTTATATAATGCATCCTGCGCATATGCGCTCAGTTCATCAGGATCGTTTTTAAACACCTGTTCATACTTTCCATCTGCAACGCCAGCAAGTTCTTTGATAAAAGAAATATCCTCATCCGTATATATGCCTGACATTAATGAAATGATTTCCTCTTTGGAAAAATTCATCTGCCCCAGCTTCTGCTTTCCTTCCTCTCCCACGATTTCATTCATATCCGTAAAAGCCAGTTCTGTTTCCGATTTCCCATATTTAAAGGTTACGCATATTCCGCTTTCCTTCTCCTGTACTTTAACCTCAGCCTCATGATTTCTGCCCTGTGCTGCATCAAAATAATGGCTGATGCGAACCAGAGAATAATATGCCATTCCCTGTGTTTCTGCATCAATATGCGCCAGCACATTGATGCACTTATCCTGATCAATGCCTGCTTGGTATACTGTTTTTTTCAGACACAAAAAACCTTCCGTTCCTTTCTGCTCAACAAACATCTCCTCTACAATTTCACGAAGTTCCTCCATATCCTTCTCTTCAACAGCATTGACCCAACTTTCCGCAATTTTCTCTGCCTGTTCCCTAGTCCATGGGTTTTCTGTATCGGCAGCTACATATGTAATGACCTTAGCAGGTTTTTCCACATATTTCTTCATCTGAAAACTCGCGGTCACAGCACAAATAAGACATATCAGTATCACTCCCAGTACGCTTCCAAAAATTATTTTTTTCTTGCTCTTTTCAGCCTCCGGTCTTTCTTTAAAAAAGAAATCCTTTCGCCCTCTATAGTACACGATTAAGAGTATATAAAACACTCCGGCAGCTGCCACACTCCAAAACGAAAGTCCCGCTTTCATAGGCACGCTGACTACCTCCAATACCAGAAGTATTATCAGGCAGAAATAACTGTACTTTTTTCTCATTACAATAAAGAAGAGAAGCATTATCCAAATGGTCAAATCCATTGCCATAAGCATGGCTGCAATGCTTCCCTCTCTGCTATGGTTCGTTATTACGGTACTCACAATTTTGATGATAAACCACAGCAATCCAAAGGGCTGCCGAAAATAAAACTCAAACTTCATCCATTTGTTTTTTTTATAATACAACTTCATGTCTTCATAAAATTCTTTCAGCATATCACTCTATCCCATCTTGTTCAATTTATGATTTATTATGTAATTTTGCTTCTCTTACTTTTCCCTCGCAAAGGTTCGTAAAGCCTTGTGGCACGATATAACACAAGGGCAAACATACACGAAAGCTCACTTGCGGAAAAGTTAGTATTTATTGTCGTCCCCTACTGCCGATAGTTACTTCTGACAAATGGCTCGTCAATTCTGGTGTCTACTAAAAGTCCATATTTCTTCGGATGTCGATATGCATTTCCGTGCACTTCGTTTTTACGATAATTACGAAGTTGTTCTAAATCAAGCTCAGCCATATAGATTCCTTCCTGCCCATCCGCCTGTAAAATACAAGTATCCCGCGCCCCCTCCAACTCAGGAAGATACGCCACTCCGTCAAAAACACTTGATCCACCATTACAATCCGGTACTATTTCAGGATAATTGCAGGTGGCAATCGCCGTCATATTTTCATAAGCTCTGGCACGGAGCTGTGAAAGACGGTTGATTTCCATCGGGCAGGCATTTGGAACAAGAATAAGTTCGGCCCCTTTCAGCATTAAAATTCTTGCACTTTCAGGAAATTCCCTATCATAACAAATCATAGCACCGACCTTTACTTCGCCGCATGCTGTATCAAGCGTAGTAACATAAAAATCCTCGCCGGGCGTTAAATTATGTTCTACATCAAAGTCACAGGTATGTACTTTCGCATATACCAATTTTCGCTCTCCTGATCTTTCAAAAAGGACGAGTGAATTGCGAGGAGCATTTTCATATTTTTCAAGCAGAGTTATACCAATAGCCATATTAAGCTTCTTCGCAAGACTGCCAAAGGTATTGATAAAATCACTATTAACAGGAATGGCTTCCGCTTTCCATTCATTGACAGGCCGGTCATAAATGTTATATCCGTTGCTCCACATTTCAGGAAACAATGCGATATCAGCACCGCTTTCTCTGGCTTTCTTGCAGTATTTGATTCCCTTTTCAAGATTTTCCTGCAGAGTTTTACAGGGGGCAATCTGCAATAAAGCAATTTTTATATTGCCTATAGAATTTTGACTCAAAACTAATTTCTCCTTGTTAAATTTTGATTTTTCGTTCAGTTTTCAGTTTGTCTAATCGGAATTTATAGTTGCTTAAAGAACGCTTTTAAATCAGCTTTGCAAGCATCGTCCAATTGCTTAATTTCAATTCCCCGAATAGCAGCTTCCAAATGGTAAAGAATGACAACACAAGTGTTAGGATATTGTTCTTTGAGCCGGAAGACGGCTTGTTTACTACCAATATCCGTTAATTCTTCTGCTGAATGAATACCGACTGAATGAAGCTTTTTTTCCATTGTTTTACCAAGTCCTAAAGTTGTAAGTGCAGCCATATTTCTTCCTTTCTCGTATCATTCTGATAAACAACAAACTTTCAATTTAACTACTAAAAATCTCCCAATCGCTATATGCAGACTATTTCATGCAATTTAAAATTACAGTTATCATCATTTCCATCTCTTCCGGCCTTGATTCTGCAATCATAATTGTTAATGCAACTAAGGTGTGATCATCAATCAATTTCTCTCCATTCATAAACAACACACCGTTTTTATCCAAAAAATAAAGAAACATTGTAGCTGCAATGCGCTTATTCCCATCAAAGAAGCTGTGATTTTTAGTCACAAAATAAAGTAAATGGGCTGCTTTTTCTTCTAATGAAGGATACATATCCTGTCCGCCAAAAGACTGATAAATATTTCCGATACTTCCTTTAAACGAATCATCCTTTTCCTTACCAAACAGTTCTGATTCTTCACCAAATCTCATATTTGCGATTACATCCCGACATTCTTCATATGAAAGGGTATATGTTGCCTCATTTCCCTTCGGGCGCACCATGTTCTGATGATCATAAGCATCAAGCAGCTCCAATGCTTCACTATATTTTTCAATTACGGTCAAGACCTGCCTGCTGTCCAAAGAGTTTTCCGTTCGTTTCATAATCTGTATTACCTCACCAAGCTGATTCATACGATTATTATTCACAGCATAGCCTTGTAAAATGTATTGTTTCAAAACGGAATTTGCCCATTTTCTAAACTCGACACCACGTTTAGATTTCACCCGATAACCGACAGAAATTATCATATCGAGATTATAATACTTTATATTCCTTTCAACTTGTCTATCACCTTCAAATTGAACTGTCGCAAATTTTGCGACAGTTGATAAATCGACTTCCTCTCGTAATGCATTATTAATGTGTTTGCCTATCGTTTTCACATCGCGATCAAACAACTCCGCCATTTGATTTCGGCTTAACCAGACCATCTCATCTTCCAATTTTACCGATAACACAATAGATTTATCCTCTGTTTCAAAAAATAAAATTTCACTTTTCATAAAATACACCCCACTTTCCTTTTACCCTTTGAATACCTTTTTTGTTTAATTCGCTAACCCCCAAGCCGCAATTTATCACTGTTGTTTCACTGTCCAATATCCGTCATAGGCATATCCGTTTTGCCCGCCAATCAGCATGTGCTCTGATTTAATAAAACCAACTTTTTGTATTGCATTTATTCTTTCCACTGCATAGATTGGAGCTTTTGTAATGATTTCTTTACATCCGATCATTTCATACATGGGTTTCACAATAAATGAAAAAATATCGAATAATACTTCTTCCTTTTCGTAATCACTTCTGACATCAACCCGAAGTATCCCCATATCGTTAAAAGCATCCTCTGAAACCCGATAGCATACCTCTATTGTCCCAATTACCTTTGATATTTTCTTGTCAATGATAGACAATCTTGCAAACCAACTGTTTTCATATGCTGAATTCCAAAAGGAAACAGCCTCCATCATTCTTTCTTTTGTTGCATAATAGAAGTTATCTCCATGACAATTGTCACTGTTAAAAAAAGGTAAAGCATTTTTATCACTGTAAACTGCCAATAAATCATCACAATCCTCTTGTTCTGTTAATCTAAATATAAAACTATCACTTTCCAATACCGGACATTTCTCATAAACATTCATCAAACGCTTCTCCAAACAAATTTTATCAAAATAAGCTAACACAATCACATAACAAATTATAACACAATAAGAACAGACTGTGTGACTTGATTGGAATATTTTTCATAATTTGTGAAAAAAGACAATAAAAAATGAGAGTGATCGTTTGAGGGTATGTAAATATTAGTAGAAGGTAAGATGTTTTTTTTGATATAATCAAACGAGAATTTTGAATATCTTAATGACCTTTTTGTTTGGACATTTTACATTGCAACGAATTTTAACATGATTGTTCGATATCATTGACAGATTGCAAAATGTAATTGGTGGGCTTTTGTCAGCTTCAATTATACAATATATTCATCTAAGTACTTACAGGAGGATATATTGATGAAGAAAGAAAAAATGTCAACCACAGTATATATTATAAAAAAGCTACTGGTATTTTTAATGATATATTATACCGCTTCCATCATTGGAGAAATAATTATTATCGGATTATTATCTGCAATGGGATATGACCCTTTACATGGGGGTCATGCTTTCAGGTAAGATAGGAATACTGCTTCCCTATTATGGTTTTTCTTGTTTTTTGTTGATTACCATATTATATTGCACATTTATCGAAAAAAAGGATTTTAAATCATTAGGTTATAGTGGCAGAGTTGCAGACTATTTCCTCGGTGGCGCAATAGCCATATTTCTACTAGTAGTCATCAGCAGTTTATGCTGTATCACTAATGTAATGTCATTGGTTGGAATTAGTGAAGGCATTGATATTATATATTTTATTGGTTTATGGATAGGTTTTATTATTCAAAGCGCAGCAGAAGAAACGATGAGCAGAGGCTTTTTATTACAGGCATTGTTAAAAAGGACATCCATGCCAACAGCAATCTTCATCAGTTCTACGGCATTTGCGCTGCCACACTTTCCTACGCTATTTGCAGGAGAAATAATATATGCAGTTATTGGTATAATAAATTTGTATCTCATATCTATCATTTTTTCGCTGTTAGTATTGCTTCGTTCGAATATATGGATTGCATGTGGATTACATAGTACATGGAATTTTATTCTTTACGGGATTATGGGGTTGACTTTAAGCGGAAATGAAATCAATTCCGATGGCATGATGAAGTTTGAAGCTAACTCTGCAAATATACTAAACGGAGGAACATATGGAATAGAAGCCAGTATCATTACAACTGCTATTTTATGTATAGCGGTTATTATATTAGTAAAACGTTGGCAGGACAGGAGATGTAAGCATGGAATTTAATAACAGATTATATCACTTAAGAAAACAGAAAGGATTATCCCAAGAAGAATTAGCGAACAGATTGAATGTTTCAAGACAAACTGTTTCAAAATGGGAAATTGGCGACTCTACACCTGATATGGAAAAATTAGCCGCTATTAGTGACTTGTTTGAAATTTCTTTAGATGAACTTGTTCTGGGAAAAGAACCCAATACAGACAATACTGCTGCTTCTAAATCAGAGCTTATAAATGTATTAAATGAAAAAGTTCTGACTCCGGCTAATAAAAAGAAGGCTAAGCGTGGCTTAAAAATTATTGGAATTATTTTTGCAGTGCTTCTCCTTATTGACATTATATCAATGATTATTTATTTTGTCATGTGCGGTATTCCGCAATAAATGTTTCATTTTTAAGTTTTTAGTTTTTCACTACATCTGACACCGGTAATAACTTCAATATATGGCGTTCATATACTTTCCCCCTATAAAGGCTTGTAAAATCTCAGTCTTCATCGTTTTGCTCTATAAGCAAATCATCTATGTCCAAAAATTCATGGCTTCTCTGAGCCTCTTCTTTTGAAGAAAAAAACACGATTTCATCATACGGCTTTAGCTTCCTTTTCCAGCAGAAAGCGCTCTCCAGAAACGCACTGAAATTCTCAGCGGCCAGAAAAGAATTCCTATTCTTATCAATATAACATATTGGTGCATTGCTATCCAAGCTGCTCATCTCTCCAACGGTTCCAATATATCCGCCTTCACTGTCTGTTGCCACGATATCAACCCAGGGAATTGTATAAAAATTTAGATGTACAGCAGCATCTTCAAATATAAAATGAATATCATATTCATCAGCAAATCTTTGGTATTCCGCATTTTTATCGGTAACCGGCATAGAATAAACGGTTGTTCCCGCCCGAACAACCTGTGCATCTTTTACAAATACACTACTGCATCTATTATGATCTGTCATGTCTAAATAAATTTTTTTCATTAAACTCCTTTTCCATATAGAAATGTTCTTTTACTGATAGCAGCACATTCCCTTCAAAATCCAACTCTATCACATAAGGCATCCAGTCTATAATACGCAAAAAATCTTTACAGCCAAACCGGGGATTATAGTAATTTAATATGGTACTAAGCGCTGTTCCATGTGTTCCAATTACAATATTTTTATCCTTATTATCTGCCAATATTTCCATAAGTGCAGCTATATTTCTTTCCTGCACCATATGAATTGATTCACCGTTTTCCTCATGGTAATCATGGTCATTCCATCGCTTCTCAAACATGCCATGATGATTGCCATTTAAACCTTTCTCCCGCTCTCGAAGCCTTTCGTCCGTAATAATCTTTTTGCCAAAATAAGATGCCGTATCCGCAATCGTATCCAGGCTTCTTCTATACGGACTGCAATAAAACACATCAATATTTTTATCTTGAAACACCTCCAAAACTGCTTTAGAATCCCTTTTTCCCTCTGCGGTCAAGGGTCTGCTTCTGTCATCTTCCCATGCATGTTCAGGCTGTGCGTGACGCACGAAGTAAACCTTTGTCATAATAATCTCCATTCCGGAGCGGCGCAAAATCCTTCTCCTCGTACTGCCGTAATGTGTAAGCCGGTCTCCTCCCATACCTCTCTCCGAAGCGCCTCAAAAATATTCTCATATTCTCGTATTTTCCCTGCTGGAATCTCTAGCAGACCATCCGTCCCATCGCTATTGTTCTTTTTTCTATTCTGTACTAAAATAAATTCATCATTCCCGACTCGTTTTACAATAATTGCCCCAACTGCAGGAAGTGCAAATGTCTCTTTCATATTAACCTCCATTCGCTTTTTATCTGCATTACAATTTTCTCAGCCCCACACAGATATTTACAAACGTCTAACCCAACCAAACCTCCAGCAAAGCCTGAATAAACTCCTTAAACTTTTCAATGTCATGAAGTAAACCTTTTTTCAACCCATCTGCGATTTTCAAAGCACATTCATACTGTTCCTTTGAAATAACATTCTACGCAAATGCTTCCTGCTAAGCTCTATGACCAAATATTATGAATATAAATTCAAAATCTTTTTATAGCTTCGATATACAAGATAAATTCCCAATGTACAATCAATGCAAATCATAATCACTCCTACAAAGGGTATGATAACGAAGCCAATTCCCGCAGTCAGAAAGGCAATTGCACATTTCTTATACAGCCCACACATTTCTTTATTGTATTTATTAACATCCTTAACCTTTGATTTTAAGGTTGTATCCCCACTCCAGAAATTGATTGGTTCTTTGCTGTCTCTGCTATACACTGAAATTATGAAGAATGGAAAAGCACACAACAGACATGAGACCAAACCTATTATTCTCCCAACCATAATCTATACCTCCACAAGTTCCGATTTTATTACTCCTGTAATCTGAATGCCGCCCTATTTTCCGCCGCCTTTTGATTCATAATTGCAATTTTTCATGTATGCAAAGTGAAAGTTAGTAATATATGCACTCTTCGATATTAGGCAATAATGTATATATAGACTTTCCTATCATTTTTTCAAAATAATCTTTATACTCATAAGTATTTTTCCAACGGTCAATAGAGAAGTCTACCGTTCTATTCAAACCGGATTTTGCCCGGATCAGCCTTTATATTTTAAACAGTGGAAGATTTTCCTGATCCGTTATCGCTTTGCTGTAAAACCCTAAAAAGTCTTTCTTCTCCCAACCTCTATTAGTCCAGAATTTCTTTCCCTGCTCATTTGTTTCCATAACATTCAGGCACACCCTCGTAATATCCTCTTTCCGTAATGCTTCCATGACCGTTTCCACTAAGCTTGATGCTATTCCCCGCCCTCTATATTCAGGCAAAACAACCGTATGATAAATATATCCTCTTCGGCCATCATGTCCACTCAAAATTGCGCCCACTAATTTATCATCCTCATATGCCACAAAATTTGTGTTAGGATTTCGCTTTAAAAAGCAAGAGATTCCTTTTTTAGAATCATCTAAACTACGCAACCCCATATTAGGTGTATTCTTCCACATTATAAAAAGCTCTTCATAATCATTTATCGTCATTACCTTTATCATTTCAAGACCTCAAACTGGGATTTATGAGTACAAATTCAAAATCTTTTTATAGCTTCGATATGCAAGATAAATTCCCAATGTACAATCAATGCAAATCATAATCACTCCTGCAGAAGATATGATAGCAAAGCCGCACCCCTAAATTTTAAGCACATTATCCTTACCTCATCATTACAATCTTACAATACTATGCGAAATTTGTCTTCTCATTTTGCCAAAGACTTTTCCGATTCTTGACAAAGATTTTTTATACCATATAATTTTCATTAGAAATTTTAACGTACAGATATTTAAGAGATATGCGTGAAAAAGGAGTAGTCAGCGATGAACAAAAGTGAAATTGCAAAGCGATATGTCTTATTCATAATAAGCCTGTTTTTTGCGGCTTTAGGTGTTGCCTTCACGAAACATGGTGAATTGGGGGTATCGCCTATTTCGTCCGTGGCAAATGTTTTAAGCTACAAATTTTCTGTGCTTTCCATGGGAACATGGCTTATCATTTGGAATTGTTGTTTGATAGTTGGGCAGATTTTCATACTTCGCAGAAAGTTTCAGTTAATACAGCTGCTGCAGATTCCTCTGTCATTTTTATTTGGCTGGTTTACTGATCTTGGAATGTGGATTGTATCATTCATTCCTGCAAATTCATATCCCATACGCATTGCAATGGTAATTATAGGGGTCGTTATTCTTGGTTTTGGTATTTCACTTTCCGTTATTGCAAATGTAATTATGAACGCAGGCGAAGCCTTTGTAAAAGCAATCTCTGATACGATTAGCAAGGATTTTGGAAATGTAAAAATTGTATTTGATGTTCTTTGTGTTGTTTTTTCCCTTATCTTGTCTCTTATATTTTTTGATTTTACTATTGTCGGAACAAGAGAGGGCACTGTAATTTCAGCTCTGCTGACAGGTGTCGTTGTAAAGTTTTTCAGCAGGAATCTCAAGGAGCCTCTCAATGCTAAGCTCCAAACAGCTCCATAAGCTCATAAACCCTGGCCTTAGTCATTTCCGCAGCCTTTTGATTCATAATCATTGGCTGGATACTTCCGCCCTCGTATTCAGCTCCCGCTTCGGAAACTGCCTGTTCCTTCTGCGCAATCCATTCACGTTCCTCTGCCGTAAGCAGGCTCATTGCCTCTGCGTTCTGAGTCTTTTTCAAAACATTCCACACCGTATTTAAAGCAGAATCCCACAACTCATATAATTGCTGTGTCTTTTCATTAAGTTCCGTCTGGGTCAACGCATCCTCCTGAATCGATTTTTCTATGGAAGCAGCCCATTCCTCTATGGAGCTTACGCTCTGTCTCATGTCCTCTATAATATCATGGCTGTAAAAACCGCACTCTGAAACCACATTGTTCAGGGCATAAAACGGAAGTTCCGTATCTGTCGTATTCGACAGGTTATAATAACCTATCCAGCTTCTGAATTCCTCCGAAAGCTCTGCAAGAGGAGCACCTGGCAGGTAAATCAAAATTTCCTCCGCATCATCCAGACCGTAAGCGGTGGCATAACAGTACAGTACACCTTCCTTAATTTCCTCCTTGCCAACTTCCTCTGCATAATCCAGCTCGCTGATTTGCACGGAATAAGTATACTCATTCACCTTCACAGGCTGCGTAAACCGACCTGTAAACTCACACTGATACATGGTTCCGTTGGGGTAGCCTTCACCTGTAACGCCCATTTCACCGTCAAAGAACTCGCCGGAAAAGCTTCCGTCCTCCTCAACAGTTAATATGGTTGCCCAGCCTCCCGCACCGCTGCAAAACCAAAATTCAAGATTTTTGAGATCTGAGAATGAAAATCCCATATCGGCCTTGTCTGAAATTTCTTTTCCTTCTTCGGTTCCGTATTCCGTATTGTCAGACTCCGTATTCCCGGCCTCTGCACCTTCAGGTTCTGCCAGCTCCGCCTCTGTTCCCTCAGGCTCTGTGTCCTTTATTTCCACTGCTTCCTCATCTGTCTCCACGTTCTCAATGTTGACCAAATTCTCTTCTTTTTGCTCTCCGCAGCCGCATAGAGCCAATGCCATGACTCCGGCTAAGATATATGCATAAATGTTCTTTTTCATAATTAACCTCCAACGCATCACATCCCGCCGTCACTTGTTATAATTCACAATATTTTCCTTATTCAGCACAAAATCATAATAATTCAAATCTTCTCTTTTGGTCCATCCGATCTCATTCCAAAATGCATTTCCGATATCGTTGACTGTAAACGCAATCAGAGAAACCTTGCTGATCTGCTCCTTTTCCAGCTCCTTCATGCAATGAACCACCATGCTTTTGCCGATGCCCCTCATGCGGTAATTCTCATGAACACACACATGGTAAAGGCAGCCTCTTCTTCCGTCATGACCGCAGAGAATACTTCCCACGATTCTGCCGTCCTGAACGGCCACCACGCTGGTGGTAGGGTTTCGCCTTAAAAACCGCTCCACGCCTTCCTTAGAATCGTCCAGACTGCGGATGGCAAAGCCCTTAATGCTCATCCACAGCTCATATACACCCTGATAATCCTCTATTGTCATTGTCCTGATATCCATAACAAACCTCTCTCCATTTATCCTACAAGTTAAGCCCCTTATCATCCTCACAGCCAAGCATAATGTTAAGACATTCAATTGCCGCTCCCGAAGCGCCTTTTCCCAAATTGTCAAACCGGGTACTGACTAAGATTCTGTCCTCATTTCCCGTAACGTAAATCTCTATGCCATCCCAGCCCGAGCAGGCATTTCCTGCAAGGAAACCATTGTAGTCCGCTTCCTTGCCAAAAGGCATAACCTTGACAAATTTTTGACCTGCATAATATTCCTTCAAAAATGTATGTATCCCTTCGGGCGTCTTTTCCTTCGATAACATATCCGCATAAAAGGGCGTGGTAAGCAGCATACCACTGTAATAATCACATATAATAGGAGAAAAAAGCGGTGCTCTGTCAAGTCCCGTAATCTTCTGCATTTCCTTTAAATGCTTATGGCTCTGTGACAGCGCATACTCTCTGGGTGCATCAAGCTCCTTATCCCGCTCTGATGTCTCATAAACCGCTATGGTTTTCTTGCCTGCTCCGCTGTAGCCCGACATTGCAAAAGCGGATACGGGGTAATCCGCAGGAAGTATTCCGCCTGCTATCAACGGATATATAATGGTAATAAAGCCTGTTGCATAACAGCCCGGCACCGCAATCCTCTTACCCGTTTTAATCTTCTGTCTATGCTCCTTTGACAATTCAGGAAAGCCATAGGCCCATCCCTCCTGTGTCCGGTGAGCCGTGGAGGTATCTATAATTTTAACCTGATCATTTTCAACCAGACTCACTGATTCTCTTGCCGCATCATCAGGCAGACACAGAAATGTAATATCCGACTGGTTGATCAAACGCTTTCTTTCATCTACATCCTTACGCTTCTTTGGATCAATGGGAAGCAGCTCAATATCATCTCTTCCCGCAAACCGCTCATGAATTCTCAGTCCTGTAGTTCCTTCACTTCCGTCAATAAATACTTTTGTTTTCATTTTCATATACCTGTCCTTTATTTTATCCTTATAAATAATACTCTCTCACGGCTAAAATCTCAACAATAAGAATTTCCGATTATTCTTTATTCCGTCCGCATGTGGAACATATGTCTTCCGCATTGCATGATTATACATCTTTTATGCATAATATTCAATATAAATCTGAGAAATATGCATAAAAATTAAAAATATTTTTTTATTTATGCAAACTTAGTATTGCATTTCCTTTAAAGATGTTGTATATTGTCAGATGAAAGCAACAGGCTTAATAATATGAAATAAAATATTGGAGGCATTCTATTATGAAGGAAAAGGTTATCTTAGCGTACTCAGGCGGATTGGATACCACTGCAATTATCCCCTGGCTGAAAGAAAATTTTGATTACGAAGTTGTTTGTGTCTGCATTGACTGCGGTCAGGCAGAAGAGCTTGACGGTCTGGAAGAAAGAGCCAAGTTCTGCGGGGCTGAAAAATTATACATTCTGGATGTAACAGATGAATTCTGTGATGAATACATAGTTCCCTGCGTACAGGCACATGCTGTATATGAGAACAAATATCTCCTCGGAACCTCCATGGCAAGACCTCTTATCGCAAAGAAGCTGGTTGAAATTGCCCGCAAGGAAGGCGCTTCCGCCATCTGCCATGGCGCTACCGGCAAGGGAAATGATCAGATTCGTTTCGAGCTTGGCATCAAGGCTCTTGCTCCCGATTTAAAGATTATTGCAGCATGGAGAAATGACAAGTGGACACTTGATTCCCGTGAATCCGAAATCGAATACTGCAAGGCTCACGGCATTGATCTTCCTTTCTCAGCAGATTCCAGCTACAGCCGTGACCGTAACCTTTGGCATATCAGCCACGAGGGACTGGAGCTTGAGGATCCCGCAAATGAACCCAATTTTGAGCACCTTCTTGTTCTCGGCGTTACCCCTGAAAAGGCTCCTGATGAGGGCGAGTATGTGACCATTACCTTTGAGAAGGGCGTTCCCACTTCCGTAAACGGCAAGAAAATGAAAGTATCCGATATTATCCGTGAGTTAAATGCACTGGGCGGAAAGCACGGTATCGGTATTGTTGATATCGTAGAAAACCGTGTAGTCGGCATGAAGTCCAGAGGTGTATACGAAACCCCCGGCGGAACCATCCTCTACGAAGCTCACCAGCAGCTTGAGGAGCTTATCCTTGACCGTGATACCTACGCAGTTAAGAAGGATATGGGCAATAAGATGGCTCAGATCGTATATGAAGGAAAATGGTTCTCACCTCTCCGTGAGGCAGTTCAGGCCTTCATTGAATCCACCCAGCAGTATGTAACCGGTGAAGTAAAATTCAAGCTTTACAAGGGCAACATCATTAAAGCCGGCACTACTTCTCCTTACTCTCTGTATAATGAGAGCATTGCATCCTTTACCACAGGTGATCTGTATGACCACCATGATGCGGAAGGCTTCATCAACCTGTTTGGCCTCTCCACCAAGGTTCGTGCAATGAAGATGCAGGAGCGCGGTGAACTGTAAGGAGTTACCATATGGATGTAATCACACTGCTGCTGTCCTATTTTGCAGCAATCAATCTGATCGGTTTTGCCCTGATGGGCATCGACAAATATAAAGCGAAAAAAAGGGCCTTCCGGATTCCGGAAGCAACCCTTTTTATCGTTGCAATTATCGGCGGAAGCATAGGTTCCATTATCGGAATGTATGCTTTTCGTCATAAAACAAGGCACCGCTCCTTCGTGTACGGAATGCCTTTTATTTTAATTGTTCAAATAGCACTTGCTGTTTTCATATTAAACGCACCTTTTGACATATCAATTATCTAAGCACAAATAATAATCGACATCATATATCCATGAAGCGGTATTCACAAGGGGTCAAAATCAATTTGGGACGGGAGGTTATAGTATGCATATTGCAATCTGTGATGATAATATTGCCGACAGGAAACAACTGGAGCGTCTTCTGGGGCGGGAGTCCGACAAACGGAAGTCGGATACCGGTGTGTTTTACACAGATTCTTATGGTGACAGCGAGGTTTTAGGCAAAAATCCCATGCCCTATGATTTGTTCTTTATTGATATGACTGCCGGAGAAGCAAACGGTTTGGACTTTGCCCTGGAGCTTAGAAAATTCGGAGTAACGGTTCCCATTATTCTTTGTTCTTCCAAAATTGATTATCAGGCGGCTATTGCTGCTCTTCCCGAATGCTCCTATGAATTTATGCATTTATCCAAGCCCATCATTACCGCCGAGCTTTCCGCCATTTTAGACCAATCCATTGCCCTGCTCTCCAACCGGGTTTCCACCATCGAGCTTCGCTCTGATACTGAAACCTACTATGTACAGGAGGACGATATCGTCTGCGCAGTCACGGAAGGTCAATATGTCCGTGTCACCTTAAAGGACGGACAGTCGGTTCTGCTTCTCACGAAGCTTCTCAACTTTTACGATACTGTATGCATGTACAGTCACATGGTTCTTCTCACAGACAAAACCTTGTGCAACATCATCTATCTGGACAGCTTCTCCCCTTTTAAGGTAACCCTGAAAAACGGAACCGCCTTGAAATCCTCACCTTTTTCGGTTAAATACATCAAGCTGGCACAACAGATGTATCAGGATGAGGCCAAAGAAAAGTGATCACCTGCATAAAGTGATCACTTAAACGCTCTTTCTGTTTATCCATTCTATTTTACAATGTTACAATGACTCCGCCGTCATTGGCATACATGCTGCTGACTCCCCTGGTGTCCATAATGAGAACATCCTTTACCTTGATTTTTTCCGTTATCATTTTTTTCACGCTCTCAGCACGCTCAAAGCAATTGCAATGTGTAATCATCAAGGTCTTTTCCTCTGGATGAACTGCCTCTCCGGCAATGATCTCCGCCATCTTGGAAAGAGCCTTCTTAATTCCGATAGCCTGCCCCCGCTGAACGATTTCCCCCTTATTTCCCGCCATAACGGGCTTAATGCTTAAGGTGGATGCTACCAATGCCTTGATACCGGAAAGCCTGCCGTTTTTACGAAGCGTCTCAAGATTATCCAGCACAAACAATGTCTTCATATGATCCCTGTAATCAGCCAGCTTCTGGCAAATCTCTTCAAAGGAAAGCCCCTCCCTGGACCATTGTACAGCCTTCATTGCAAGCTGGGTTTCTCCGCAGCTGGCAGATTCCGAATCACAGACATAGATATTTTTATCGCCATATTTTTCATGGTAAAGCTTCTTTCCCAGCTCTGCGCTGTTATAGCTGCCGCTTAGCTTGGATGAAAGGGTGAAAACAAATACATTCTCCGCCTCCGTTCTGTATGCCTCCATATATTTCTCCGGCGAAGGGCAGGATGATTTGGGACATTGGGGCGATGCAGCAACCTTTTTCAAAAAGTCCGCCTGATCAAAGGACTCGTCATCAACAATCACTTCATCTTCCACCATAAGCTCTAAGGGTACATTCTGATACTCACCCTTTCCCTGCCACTCCTTCGGAAACTCACAACAACTATCGGCCACGATTTTAAAGCTCATAAAAACCTCCACTGAAATTCTATCTAAAATTAATGATAACCGTTCTATGTAGTTTTCATTACTACATATAATAGCATATCATTTACTCACTGTAAAGCATAAATTCTTTTCCCCCTATACTATTACAACATACTATTGCAACAATCCTTGCACCCTGCCGAAAATTATTATATGATAATGGTGTATGCGCAGACATAAATACATCACATACTGAATATTGACAAAGTGAGGTAATCATCATGACCACCAATGAAAAAGCATTAATGCTCCATGAAAAGTGGAATGGAAAGCTGGAAACAGTATCCAAAACACCTGTAAAATCAAGGGAGGATCTTTCCCTCGCCTATACCCCCGGTGTTGCCGAGCCCTGCAAGGTAATTGCCCAGGATAAAGAGGCAGCTTATAAATATACCATGAAAGCAAACACTGTAGCTGTCGTATCCGATGGCAGCGCTGTCCTCGGCCTTGGAAATATCGGTCCTTATGCGGCAATGCCCGTTATGGAAGGAAAAGCTGTTCTATTCAAAGAATTTGGCGGTGTAAACGCAGTTCCCATTTGTCTGGATACACAGGACACTGAAGAAATCATCAAAGCCGTAACCTATCTTGCTCCCGGCTTCGGCGGAATTAATCTTGAGGATATCAGCGCTCCCAGATGCTTTGAAATCGAGGAACGTTTAAAAGAAATTCTGGACATCCCTGTTTTCCATGATGACCAGCACGGTACCGCTATTGTGGTTCTGGCCGGCATCATCAATGCCCTGAAGGTAGTTGGCAAAAAGAAGGAGGACTGCCGGGTGGTTGTAAACGGTGCGGGAAGCGCCGGTGTTGCCATCACAAAGCTTCTTCTTACCTATGGCTTTCCCAATATTATTATGTGCGATAAGGTGGGTATTGTATCCAAAAATACCGAAGGTCTTAACTGGATGCAGCAGAAAATGACTGAGGTTACCAATTTAAATAACGAGACAGGCTCCCTTGCGGATGCGTTAAAGGGTGCCGATATCTTTGTGGGAGTTTCCGCTCCCGGCATTGTTACACCTGAAATGGTAGCTTCCATGAACAAGGATGCAATCCTCTTTGCCATGGCCAATCCAGTACCGGAAATTATGCCTGATCTTGCCAAGGCAGCCGGTGCAAGAGTTGTGGGAACCGGCAGAAGCGATTTCCCAAATCAGGTCAACAACGTGGTAGCATTTCCCGGCATCTTTAAAGGGGCTCTGGAAGGCAGGGCAGCACAGATTACAGAGGAAATGAAGCTGGCTGCCGCCAAGGCAATTGCTTCCCTTGTTCCCGACGATCAGTTAAATGAGAATAATATTATGCCCGAAGCCTTTGATCCCAAGGTGGCTGAGGTGGTTTCGCAGGCAGTAAAATCCCATATTAAGCAGGTATAAAATTAATGCCTTACTTACCCAATCCTTCTCCCGAATTTATTCGAGATATATGGCAGGGAAAGCCCTATTATTCTTTGGATGCCTATTGCAAAAACTCCTTTGGTGAAAAGCTGTATAAGGTCTCCTTAAATGCAGGCTTTACCTGCCCTAATCGTGACGGCACTTTAGGTAACCGTGGATGTATCTTTTGTAGCAGCGGCGGAAGCGGTGACTTCGCCAGTGCCTTTTCTCCGGGCAGTTCCCCGGATGCCTCCTTTCATACAGCTTACGAAAGGGGCATACAGGCTCTTTCCAATAAAGCTGCAGGCAAACGATATATTGCTTATTTTCAAGCCTATACCAATACCTACGGACCTCTCCCCTACCTTGAGAAAATTTATTCTCTTGCATTAGAGGAGCCCTCCACTGCAGGTATTTCCATTGCCACCCGGCCCGACACACTGCCCGATGAGGTGATTCGTCTTCTTAGCCGCTTAAAAGAAAAATACGCTCCAAAGTTTATCTGGATCGAGCTTGGACTGCAAACCATTCACCAGCGCACTGCGGACTTGATTCGCAGGGGCTACCCTCTTTCCTGCTTTGAGAATACGGTAAACAGACTTAAAGCAGCAAAAATTCCGGTTATTACCCATGTCATACTGGGATTGCCCGGAGAAGACACTAATGACATTTTGGAGACCATCGCTTACTTAAATCAATGTCCGATTTCCGGCGTTAAGCTGCAGCTTCTTCATATACTGCGGGGAACGGATCTGGCACTTTTATACGAAAAGGAGCCTGACAAATACTGCCCTGTAGGCAGCTTAGATAAATATCTTGACATTCTGATCGCCTGCCTCACCCATCTTCGTCCCGACATAGTAATCCACCGTGTCACCGGCGATGCGCCCCGGGCAGACCTTATTGCTCCCGTATGGAGCGCAAATAAAAGAAACGTTTTAAATACCTTACACCGCCAAATGCGGGATACCGGTGCCTTTCAAGGGCAGTTTTTCCGATGATACGAAAGGGGTAACATTATGCATGATCCGCTGACTCTTTATAAACTGATCGTTTTGTACATGCTTTCCAGAGTTGATTTTCCTCTGACCAAGGCACAGATCGGTGATTTTATACTGGAAAAGGAATACACCACCTTTCTTACCCTGCAGCAGGCCATCGGTGAGCTGATCGATTCCGGACTGGTGACTGCACAGTCAATCCGCAACCGGACTCATTTAAGCATCACGAAGGAAGGGCGGGAAACCCTGAATTTTTTCAAGAATCAAATCAATGACAGCATTATAGCGGATATTGACGAATTTTTCCGTCAAAACGAAATCGAATTGAGAAACGAAGTATCCATTCTGGCGAACTATTACAAATCCACCTCGGGAGAATATGAGGCACATTTGTCCGCAAAAGATAAGGGAATAGATCTGGTCAACATCACCATATCCGTTCCCTCCGAAGAAACTGCTATCTCCATCTGTGATAACTGGCAGCACAAAAACCAGGAGATTTACCAGTATCTGATTAGTCAGTTGTTCACTTGATTACTGTTGTTTTCTTGTCTGTATACTGTTTCTACCTGATCCTTAATGTCTAAAAATACCTCCGCCAAAAGAGGATCAAAATCCTGCCCGCTGCCCTCTGATATAATATCAAAGCATTTTTCCAGCGGCATTGCTTTCCTGTAGCATCTGTTTTGTGATACCGCATCAAACACATCCGCAATTGCCATAATCCGGGCACAAAGCGGAATTTCCTTTCGTCTTAACCCGTCCGGGTAGCCTTTTCCGTTCCACTTTTCATGGTGGTGCATGGCAATATTATAGGCAATCTCCAGATATTGCTTATCGCCCATCCGGCTGAAGGTCTGCCGGATAATTTCACCGCCCCTTGCCGCATGCTGCTTCATCTGCTCAAATTCCTCCGCAGTCAGCTTATCCGGCTTTTGCAGGATTGCATCCGGCACCGCAATTTTTCCTATGTCATGCATGGGAGCCGCCATCAGCAGATTTCTCATATAATCCCTGGTCAGCACCGCCCTGTAATATCCGCGGCTGCGCAGTTCTTCTGCCAGCAGCTTCACATACTGTGTTGTTCTTTTTACATGACCTCCGGTGCTTTCATCCCGGTTTTCAATCAGTGTCGCAAAGCCCATCACCATTTCATCATGGTATCGGTTCAATTCTTTCATGGCAGGATCTTCCTGATTCATGTATGCCCCCAAAATAACCATCATAGTGGCGATGCTGGAAATCAGGGCATCCGGACAAAACATCTGATAGCCCGTTATACCGATCAAAATCACCAGGCAGGAAATAAAACTAAAGCGTTTACGGCTATGTATATAATTCCATCGCCTGAACATCAGCGCCAGTGTCAGCAGAATATAAACACTTGCCATAATAAAGCAGGTATATGCTGAAATACCCATAGAATAATTGCTCAGCCTGCCGCTTCGATACTCCAGATCCTTCAGGAAAAATACAACCACGGCTATGTTTACAAAGAACGGGCAACACAGCAGAAAGCGTTTCCATTTATCAACAGGAAGGCCTTCCGTTACGGAAAGCATATACAGAAACAGCGCAAATATCAGTGTATCGATGCTGATCAAAAACAGTCCATGCAAAAGCATGTTGAGCACCTTATTGACCGTATCCGGATGATTAACCGTATAGGCTGTAACACCGTCCAGGAGCAGATTTACAAAACCGATAACCAGCAGCGCATCATACATGGAAAAGCTGCCTCGCATATGAAACCGCTTCTTTTCCTTGTAATATATAATCATGATATACAAAAGTACCAACAGGCATCCTACCTGTAATTTACAATACTCCATGTACTTCCTCCTCTTTCCGGCTATACTACTCCTGAACGACCTGATTCAACTGCCCGGAAAGCCCTTTTATCTTCTCTACAATTTCTGCAAGGCTTTCCGTTCCGGCGCTGTTCTCCTGGGTCGCAGCTGTCACCTGTTCTACTGCGTTACAATTCTGCTGTGTATTCTCACTAACTTTCTTCATACTGTCAGAAACCTCACCGCTCTTTTCCCGGATCACTTCTGCGGTCTTATCTATTTCATAAATTTGCTTTGCCAGTTCTCCGTTAGAAGAAGTAATGATTGCAGATGACTCATTTGCTTTCTGAATGCTTTCCATGCCGTTTTGTGTATAAAGTACATTCTGCTCCATTGCATTTACTGCATTTTCCGTATTTCTGACTACTTCATGTACAATGCTTTCTATATTTTCCACCGCAGCCTTTGTCTGCTCGGAAAGCTTCTGAATCTCCTCTGCAACCACGGCAAACCCTTTTCCATGTTCGCCGGCTCTTGCCGCCTCTATTGTGGCGTTTAAGGCCAGAATATTGGTTTGACCGGATATACTGGTAATTGTCTGGATAATCCCCATAATCTCTTTGGACTCTTCGCCAAGATTGCTGATAATCTGTTTACACTCATTGGTGCTGTCATGTATCTGCTCCATACTGGCTGTTGCATCATCCATCCGCTTCTGATTTTCTTTTGTATTTTCACCGATCTGGTCGGTCAGTAATGCAGTCTTGTGGTTCATATCACTTAACTGGGAAAGCTGCTTTGTAATGTCCTGAATTTTCAGGTCTGCATTTTCTACGGATGCCGCATTCTCCATAGAGCCTCCTAATAAATGTTCCGCTTCTTCTGCAATGCTCTGATTTGCCTGCAGGGAGCTTTCCGTAATTCCGGAAAGCTCTGTCACCATATCAAATAACGTTTCTGAAGTCTGTGATGCACTTTCCCGCATCTTCTTCATCTGCTCCAGCATTTCCTTCTGCTCTTCCGCTCCCAGCAAGTTGGAAAGCAGAGCGGCTGTTCTCCCGCAAAGCGAAGTAAAAATGGCAGCCACCGCAATCAATACCAATGCACGGGGAATAACTCCGAAAATAATCACCTTACTAAATACCTGAAAATTATCATCCGGCAGTGTATTCAGGTAAAAAGCCAATATCTGTCCTACGGAAACACCTGCTACCGTAAGTCCCGTTGCCATGATGTTCAGCCTTTTTGAAAAATAAAGGCTGGCAATGGCTATGGGATAAACATAAATTGCAACCACATGATAAGTAAGGGTGATACTGAGTAAGGTCACAAATATGGCCGCACATGCCACATTAATATATTTCATACAGCTTTGCTCCCGCTTCAACACATTTATCAATAATGTCGGCAGCAGCAGTAATATGCCGCCGCAGCAGTATGCAATGGTCATAATTGTAAAATCTACAATGAATATTCCAGCCAGATCTAACACATACACCAATGAAAACATCAAAAAAGTTATACGCATCACCTTTGCAACAAGTTTGTTTGCCTGTTTCTCATTTTCCTTTAATATTCCGTTTTGTACCATTTATCTTCCTCCCATTTTCACAGTTTGTACTGCCTTAATATCCTTCCTCTGACAAAAACTCCAGTACCTCTACATTGATTTCCTCCAACACCTCATGGGCATCCCTTTTGCTCTTTTGTCCGTCCAAAAGCTCCACTGTCATCGGGCAGAGCAGGGACAGGTCCGTCAGTCCAAGATGCCTCGTTCCTTCAATATGGACATTCCTGGTTCCGTCCTCATGGAGCATTCTCGTATTCTGCGAGTAAGTAACGGAATCCTCAAAGCTGCCCCATGAAGAATCCGAATATATATTTAATACGGGAACAGGGTAATCCTCCTCATTCCAGACCACTGTATCCTGTTCCACGCCTAAAATATCTCCAAAGTACGGCGCCTCCAGGGCAATTACGGCATCAATATCCTCTCTCATTCTGCCCAGAGCAAGTGCTGCTGCACCACCCATGGAATGTCCCGCCGCAATCACCGTGTCCGTGTCAATGCACTGACGTATCTGCGCCAATTCGGTATTACTTTCGTCCGATAAGATACTGTCCAGAGCAAATTCCATATCGGCGGTTCTGATCTCCATCCATTCCCTGATATGCGGATATCCCACATTCAAATCGACTGTTGCTGCCAACTCCTGATATTGCCTTAAATATTCCTGCGAAACAATTGTCACCTCCTTTTTATCGTTGACCGTAAAAAAGGAGTGATACGGATGGTCAATAGAACATACTACATATCCGTGGCTTGCCAGCTCTCTGAAAAGTGATTCGTTGGTCAGCTTTACGCCGTAAGTGCCGTGTGAGAAAAGGATCAACGGATATTTTTCACCGCTTTCTCCGTTCTTTGGATACCAGAATTCCACATTGATTTCTCTTATGCCTCCTGCCCCATAAGGCTGTTCTCTGCTCTCATCCCTTAAGGTGGCAACGGCCATTTCCACCGTATAGCTGCCGGTCTGCGGAACAAGCCGGTATTGCGGACACAGAATCGCCAGAGTGAGTGCAGTCGCATACAAGATGCTCTTTCCTACCACTCTCCAGATTGACCTGCTGATTAAATGAGCCAACTGCTTTCCATCCGCTTCTTCATCGCTCTTTTTCTTTTGCTTTGTTACAGAACAAAGCTTCCTGACCGCCCGAACTGCCTGAATCAGCAATACCAGTCCGAGCATATAATACCGGAAGCCCCAGTCAATCACTCCGGCTGCACTCAGGATAATCAAAAGCAAAAACAAGCAAATATTGACAATGCTTTTTTCGTATGTATGAAAATCTCTTTTCATGATGTTCCACACACAGAAAAACACCTCTACCATAATCAGAACAACTAATAAAATATTTCCCATAGACTTCATCCTTTCCTGTTCGTCGATTCATCACCCACAAAAAAACAGAGCCATGATCCGTTCATTCGAATTATGGCTCTGCGTCTATACGTCTCTGCGTCTTTGCGTCTGGCTCTGTAACAATATTCAATTTCATATTCTGTATGTTCACCAGGGTTTCATTTTTGCATTTGGGGCAGAAAAGAGGGTAATTTAAAAGCACCGTATCTTTCCTCACCTTATTTCTTGTCTTGTTTCCACAAAGCGGACACTTAATCCATTCACTGTCTGCCATATGTATTGCACCTCTTCCTTCCTCACGGATTATCATCATAAATATCCTATTCCAAAATCGCAAAGGAAGATAGGTGGATTTTTATTATAAATGTGTCAAAAATATAGCTCGTCATTTACATTTCCAAATAATCGTTTTCGTATTCCCACAATATGTCTGACTGCAAAGATGGATCAGCAATTCCTCACCAGAAGCAATGGCAGCGCTTCCGCAGATTACCCAGCATACGGGAATCGCAAACGGCAGGATAATTACATAGGGAATGGCAAACACTGCTGCGCCTGTCAGCTTATTCATGTAAGTATGAAGAGAGGCAAATTTCCTATACTTTACCGCAGCCACACTATACGCTGAAAAACGCAGAAGCAAAATAGCTGCGACTGCATACCAGATTTCCGGCGGAAGCTTCCTCCACAGAAGTGGAAAAAGCTTGATCAGCATAACCGCATAAAACAGCAGATCCGCAATGCTGTCCAGCTTTGCTCCCAGTTCACTTTCCGTCTTCATTTTTCTGGCAGTCAGGCCGTCCAAAACATCAGTCAATCCTGTCAATGTATAAAGTATAAAAAATGCCGGAGATAGCGGCTGAACCGGTAACAGACACAGCGTCCCCACAATTCTCAATGTAGTTATGTAATTTGGTAGATTAGCATATTTGCTCATTTTAACTCCTCCAACAGATTACCCGGAAGTTATGCCATCCTCTGTTCCCAATCATTCAAAACCTGAAGCTGTTCTGCTGTATGAAACCAATGCTCACCATTTTCCATAACAGTGAGGTTACAATGAAATTTGGCAGCAAATGCCGTAACCGTTTCTTTTTGAATCATATTGTCATTACCGGCATACAAAATCTCTGTTGGAATATTCCACTCCGTAACCGGGTGCTGTCTGACATAACAAAGATAATCCCATGATAATGTTTGCCCAAAATCTGTTGGAATTTCTTTTTTGATCTGTAACTGTTCTTCTGTAACCAATGACCACTTCATCATATCGGTTATCAATCTTTCCATATCCAGAACAGGAGAGACGAACAAACACTTTTCAAGGTGCTTCCTGCTAAAAGCAAGCATACTGAACCAAGCACCTATACTATTTGCACGAATGGCTACATTGCTCCAGTTACCCGCTAAATACTCTGCTGCTTTATTCAGTTCGGGAATGACCTCCCACGGATATAATTTCGCAGTATCTTTCCGCTCCCCATGCTCCGGCAGATCAATCCCTAACACCTGCCAGCCTTTCGGATCAGCTATTTGGGCAAATCTAACGGCCTCTTCCTTGTTTCCGCCTTGTCCATGTACATAAAGATATATTCGATCCGATTTTTCTCCAAGCAATATTCCCGGTATATTATCTATTAAAATGCTCTCTTTTTTCATAAGACCTGCCAACATCATTCAGCAAAATCAATTTCGTAGCGAATGCCATCAGAAAATAATACACCATCTGTCAATTCAACACAAAGAATACAGGTATTCTCATCTTCAAAATTATTGTGCCCATTATCTATCCACTCTGCAAACACATTTCTCATTTTCTGTGCAATTTGCTCATTTTCTTTCTTGCCAAACCACCCTAAATTACTGCCGATGCCATGTGCAGAAAACCATTCACCGGATATTGCAACAACAGGATTCTTTTCAATCTGCTGCATCTTATTGGAAAGTGCATATGTAAGAACGTAGAAAGCACCGTTCTCATAATATCCATCAACAGTGCGGACACTTGGCACTCCATTCCTGACCGTTGCTAATGCGATCAAACTGTCCTTTCCAAAACGTTCCATCATCATTTTTTCGACTTCTTCATTCAATTTTTCCATAGGTTTCTCCTTTACGACTACTAATTCCGCTTTCTTCTTTTCTTAGGCTCCGGCAGCTTCGGATGCACTCTAAATTTCTCATAATGAACTTTCTATATTGATAATATGTTTGAATTTCCCGCTGATGGGATGCTGTCTGGGTATCTCCTCCGATAATGTGACCGTTACATCATCCACTCCATACATGCTAAACCGTTTTTTCAGCACTCCACAAGCTACTTCAAAGGCCTTAATTCTGTTTGTATCCGCCATTGGTTCAATCCGTAGTTCTACCTTGTTTCCGTGATACTTCAAGATCTGAAAGCGCCTCAATTCATGCACTTCCTTTAGTTCTGCATAGATTGCCAATGGCGGTATATGAACCTTTTTACCATCCATCTCAAAGGTCAGTACATCATCGTTTCTCCCCTCAATTTCCAGCCAGGGGGACGGATTCCCGCAGGGACATGGTTCCCGATGCAGAATAATCCGATCTGTCACCTCATAGCGAATAATAGGCTGCGTATAATTGTACAGATTAGTGAGCAATAACTTGTCTGCCAGCTGACCATCCGGCACCGGATTCCCATCCCGGTCTACCGGCTCTACGATAAGCCAGTCATCATTGATATGTAAATGCTTCTCCCGGCACTCACATGCTATGGTTCCACCCTCGGTACATGCATAGGAGGTCTGTACATAGCAGTGTAATGTCTCCGCCAGCCGCTTTCGCAGTGAATCAGACAAATATTCGCCACCGGTCATGATGATTACCGGAGAGATGCGCAGCCTGCCGCTTTCCTGCTCCTCAATCAACAGCTCCAGATTGGAAGGATAACCCCCCAACATGGCAGGCTGAAAGTAATTTAGCTGCTCTACGATTTTCTCTGTGGGATACAGGGCACTGGATAATCCAATCTGCCGTTTCTTCCACGGCATCATCAGTTGTTTGGCTCGGATGGTACTGTTTCCAAGGTAAAAGCCGCTGTCTGCATAAACACCTATAGACTTTCCTCCCCGCCGGATAAAAGCCTTCATATCCTCTTTCCGGGCATAGGCACGTTTTGTACTGACTGCTGCCAGCACATTGTTAACGGTAGAATCGCAAAGCATAACCAATGGATTTCCAGTAGAACCTGACGTAGTCACTACCATGTATTTTTTCTTCCACTTGCGTCCAATATTATCCTTGTCTCGCAAAAATGCTTCTATATTTTCCAATGTTACAGACCGATCCGTTATCCAGTCATTCCAACATTCCATCAAATCCCGCTTATTAGTGATGGGCAAATCAGATAGCGCAAAATGCTCCGGTAGCTCTGCATACAGTTTTGCAAAGTACGGGCTATGTGCTTTGGCGTATGTCACCAGTTCGAAAAGCCGTTGTTCCTGCAATGTCTTACGCTCCAAAAGCGCCATTTTCTGATATGCACCACATAACTGAAGCGCTTTTATCATACTGATTGATTTCATCAATTTTCCCTCCCTAAAATAAAATCCAATCCGTAAATTGTCCCGTTCATGCGTTACTTCTTCGACCTCCGATGAGTAATGATGTTAGACACAATTGTGGACACTCCAGCCAACAGCGGCCCAATCGCCAGTAGGCTCTTACCTGCAAACAGAAAAGCTCCCCCGGTAACCAGCAATCCGCCGCCGATACAGCTCCCAATCACTGTTCCAATCCGATTTGCTTTAGGTGATGGAGCGCGGTATTTCTTCGACTTCTCGATCACCGAATGAGTAAACTCCAAAGATTTCTCAGTGTCATTCTGTGCAGTTTCAAATAATTGTTCCTTCTTCATGTGTTTGTCTCCACTTTGTTTTTTTGTATCTGTATTCATTGTTATTTCCCTTTCTTTGATTTGAGTTTGTATAAAATAAAACGCAGAGCCAGCTATTACCGGCTCTACGTCTTAGCGTCTGGCTCTGGTAAAATCGTCATATGAAATTATTTCAAATGAATTAACCTCTCCTGCTTGCACTTCGGAAACGCTTACTCTGTTTCCATAAATCCTCTGCGGTACTGCGAAGGCGTCATGCTTTCCACCTTCTTAAACACTTTGGTAAAAACCCGGTAATCACTATACCCGACCTGCTCTGCCACTTCCGTAATCGGCAATGCCGTCGTCACCAAAAGCTTCTTGGCCTTCTCCATACGCAGGTTCGTCAGGTAAGCCAGAAAATTCACTCCTATTTCATTCTTAAACAACTGGCTGATATACTGTGCGCTGAGATGAAACTTCTCCGCCAGATATGCCAAACTGATATCTTCCTCCATGTGCTCCTGAAGATGTTTCGTAATGCTGATAATCACTCGTGTTTCCTGTTCTTCCGCGCCCTTTTCCGATTGCATCCCCGACTCATACAGCGCAACCTTCAATCGGTCAATACAGATCCCGAATTCTTCAAAATTAACGGGCTTTAATATATAATCCGTAATTTGCAGCCGAAGCGCCTGCCTGCAAAATGCAAAGTCGTCATATCCCGATACGATTATAAATGCCATGGAGGGATATTTCATACGGCTTAGCTCAATGACCTTCAGCCCGCTCATAATCGGAATGTTGATATCCATAATCACAATATCCGGCTTCAAAAACTCAATCTGATTAATAGCCTCCATGCCGTCCGACGCTTCGCCCACAACCTCACAGCCATGCTCTTCCCAGTTAAACAAGCGCTTGAATCCTTCCCGAATTTTGATCTCATCATCCACCAAAAGCACATTTAACTTCTTCATCGTTTCACCTCCCACTCCCCTTCGTCATCCGAAGCAGCATATGCGCAGTCACTCCGCAGTCTTCATTATCCGTATACCAAAGGCCGTATTTCTTTCCGCAAAGCAGTTTAATCCGCTTCTGAACATTCAGAACACCGATACTGTCACCCTCCAGCTTTTGTTCCTTTTCGTTATAATGCAAAAGAAGTTCTTCAATCTTTTCCCTTGTTTCCTTATCAAACCCGCTTCCGGTATCGATTACCTGTACCTCAATAGCCGGCAGCTGTCCCTCATATTTTCTTGCAATAACCTTTAATTCCCCCTGATAGCCTTTGTTTTTCAGGCCATGAAGCAGGCTGTTTTCCACAAGCGGCTGCAGAATAAAGTTAGGCACCAGCACTTCTCCCAGCTCCGGATCAATCTCATAGCTTACCTTTAGCTTCGGGTAACGGTAACACATCAGCTCCATATAAGCATAAAGCAGCTCCATTTCATCATCCAGGGCAACCATCTGCCTGTCTACCTTTACACTCAGCCGGAAGAAATTCACCAGATGCATAAGCTGATTGGCTACTTCTTTATCCTGATTCAGCTCTGCCTGTATCCGAATAGTATCCAATGTATTATATAAAAAATGGGGATTAACCTGACTTTTCAGATAAAGCATAGACAATTTCTGCTCGACCAGCTCACCCATAAGTATGTCCGGATTTTCCAACGTCAGATAAAATGCCATAGTCATCAGGGTAAGCCCCATCCCGCTGATCAGGCTGGTGGGAACAATCGCCTGAACAAAAGATACGCACAGCTCAATAATAAGCGCTGCCGCAATAACAAATTTCTTCTTTCTGTTAATTCTTCTCCAATGGAAAACAAGCATTCCCACACAAAGCAGGAGATAGACACTCATACTGACATAAATAACCGCTGCATGAATGCCATCGGAATAATTTCCCAGCGGTGTTACCGAATAGTGTATCGGAAGCACCAAGGCCCCCAGCTCCGCTATCACCAGGAATATATTTGCAAACCGCATAAAACGCACCTGCGTACCGGTTTCATCCTCCACCACAAACGAAATATGCCTGTAAAAAAAGTACACCACCAAAACCATTGTTCCTATGAAGAACCGATGCAGGATGTCATTCAACAGCGTCGGCACAGTTTCCAGATGATTCACCGTGTAAATTGTAATTGCATCAAAAACCAGATGAAACAGCATCGCAATTAAAAGCGCAGAAAATGTTTTATGCAACGCCGTATTTTTTCTCCCCGCAGAAAAATAAATAAATGCAACAAAGACCAGTATCAGAAAGCAGGCAATTTCCATCCGTACCATAAGAATCCTCCCCAAATGCGTCTAAGGTATAGGTTATATATTATTAGAATTAACTATGTTTGCGGGAATGTCAAGAAAAGCATTGCTTTCCTTGTTCCTTTTCAGCCTCACAAGAGGAGCAGCCAAATTATTTTTGAGAGGATATGAGTTCCCGCATGGGCAACCATGGCATATTGAATTCCATTCTTTCGATACAGCCATCCATAAGCCATCCCCAAAACGCCGTTCAGTAAAATTGTCCTGAAGAAAATCATTGGTGTCAATGCACCAAACATATTTACTGCAGTCGGCAGATGGCCTACTGCGAACAGCAATGCGCTCAGGATATTAGCCGCAATAATTGCAGCAGCCGGAGTCTCCTCTCTCGTACGGAAAAATACCTTCCGGATAATCAATGCAAGAACCGACATGACACATAACCGGAACAAAACCTCCTCAATTGCACCGCCATAAAACACTGATGCCAGCCAGTTGTCCACGCTTTTATAGAGAATACCGTCCGCATATAAAGCCCGCACACCCGGAATGACGGCACCGAAGGTCCAGTAATCCAGCGCCATTACAACGCCGCACACCAACGTCACGATGAGCGTTGGAAAGAGCGCTTGTTTCTTAAACCCCAGCGGCTTCATCAAACCGATTTTGGCAGCCGCCAGATATCCGATTACTCCACCCACAAACGCATACAATACACTTTGTACCATGGCGACAATGGCCACCATCTGAATACTGCCAACCTGCGCAATGACAGCCTGCTGTATCTCCTGCGAATAGGATGCCGCCGCATATTTCCCCGTAAAATATCCACCAATTGCTCCAATGGGAATCAAACATGCGGCAAAGATAAATGCTTTCTTCAACACTTGTTTTCGGTTGTTAGTTTCCATAATTTTCTCCCTTTTCCTTTGCCTCCAGCTCTGCCCCATAACGGAACACCAGCGAGACAAGAATCAACATGGCGCCCAACACCACGCTGACCGCATTACTCCAGTCATTGACCTGAACAATCTCAAAGCACTCATAAATAACGGCAGTGATAATTGCCGCCACAAGCGGCATTGCAATGGTCTTAATTCCCAGACTCTTGATTCGCTCAGCACCGCTGTATGTAAAGGGTGTTCCCTCTTCCTGCTCTGCCTTGAAATACAGGAACGCATACCGGCAGAGGATGCCGTCTGTCAATGCGAATATGGCATCGGACATCAATACAGCTATCATCTGTTTCAGACCGGAGGTCTCTGTCAGTTTCATCACCTGCTCCATGCCCAAACCATATACGCTTCCGCCACTATACCATACGATCCCGCAAAACAAGCCGACCAACGCAGCTCCGCAAGCTATAAAAGCTATAATCGTAGCGGCTTTGGACAAATCTCTAAATATACCAAAGGTTTTCTGAATGGTTTCTAAACTTTTCATCTTATTATCTGTTCCTTTCCTTGCATCAGCAAATACTACGGCAACTATTGCTAAAGCCACTCCCGCCAGCAGAAGGGGGAGTGCCGCCATTATAAATTCTTCCATGATATCCCTCCTCAAAATTTACCCAATCACCATAACAATCAAGGCACACAACAGACAGGGAAGCAAGCCTAGTACCATTCCGACAATTGAATGCACGAAATGATATTTCTTCTGATGGTACGCCCTGTCCATATGCTCAGTCCCCGGCAGACGGATGCGCTTCACATTGGCAAACAGCACCCAGTCCAGGAAAAAGCAGTCATACCAGTCCACCAGCAGCCAGATTCCATAACTGGCAAGGAAAGCTTTTTTGAAACTGTCCGCTCCGGCTAACAGCATCAATCCCACAAATACCGCCAGCGCCAGGAGCAGTGCCGCTCCTTTTTTCAGCAGTACGGGTACGCTGAGTGCCTGTGTCGGGATTCTTTCATGAGTTTCGAAATATTTCTCCTGAATGTCCTTCGGATAGTCATGTATCCACCAAACGGGGTTCCGACACAACGGAATCATAATTGCGCATGTGAATAAAATAACAATCACAATACATTCCAATCCATAAACTGTCCAATTCATATCTTACCTCCATATTTTTTCAATGTACTTCAAACGTTCTGTTCTCAATTTCCTGCTTTATCCTGCTTATAAAAGTCTCCAGGGGCATGCACTCCGTCTGTGCCGTTTCCCGGCTGCGCACGGAAATCATCCTGTCATCCGCTTCCTTTTGCCCGATAATCACCATGTACGGCACTCGTTCCACCATCAGCGCCTCACGGATTTTATAGCCGACTTTTTCGTTGCGGGCATCCAGTTCACAGCGGACTCCGCTCTGCCTTAATATCCGATAAACCTCTTCACTGTACGCAGCGCTTTTTTCCGAAACCGGCAGAACCTTTACCTGTACCGGAGACAGCCAGACCGGAAACCTGCCCGCATAATGCTCTGTCAGGATACCGATAAACCTTTCAATAGAACCGAAGCAGACACGGTGAATCATAATCGGACGCTGTTTTTCGCCCTTCTCGTCAATATATTCCAAACCGAAATTAAGGGGCATCTGAAAATCAAGCTGGATGGTTCCGCACTGCCAGGTACGTCCAAGGGAGTCCTCCAAATGGAAATCAATTTTCGGGCCGTAAAAAGCACCGTCGCCTTCATTGATACTGTACGGAAGCGCCAGCTGCTCCAGCGCCTGCTTAAGACCGTTTGTTGCGGCCTCCCAGTCCTCATCACTGCCCATGCTGTCCTCCGGACGGGTGGAAAGCTCAATAGAATATTTGAATTCGAATTTATCGTAAACCTCGTTGATCAGATGTACCACATTGCTTATTTCATCAGTGATTTGCTCCCTGCGCATAAAGATATGAGCATCATCTTGGGTAAAGCAGCGGACACGAAACAATCCATGCAAAGCGCCCTTCAATTCATGCCGATGGACAAGTCCCAGCTCTCCTACACGCATCGGCAGCTCACGATAGCTGTGGGGCTGGCTTCGGTACACCATCACTCCACCGGGGCAGTTCATCGGCTTAATGCAATAGTCCTCCTCATCAATCTGTGTGGAGTACATATTGTCTTTATAATGATCCCAGTGCCCGCTTGTCTCCCAAAGCCTCCGGTTCATAATCATCGGCGTGGAAACCTCCACATAATTCTCACGGGCATGAATGTCACGCCAATAGTCAATCAGGGCATTTTTCAACACCATCCCCTTCGGTAGGAAAAACGGAAATCCGGGTGCTTCCTCGCAGAACATAAACAGCCCCATTTCCTTTCCGATTTTTCTGTGGTCACGCTTTTCGGCTTCCTCCAAAATCTTCAGATAGTCTTCCATCTCTTTCTGCGACGGGAAAGCTATTCCCTTAATGCGTGTGAGCATTTTGTTATTCTTATCATTCTTCCAATACGCTCCCGACTGCCCCGTGATTTTGAACGCTTTCAGTGCCTTTGTATAGCAAAGGTGCGGTCCGACGCACATATCCGTATATTCGCCCTGCTGATAAAAGCTGATTTCCGCATCCTCGGGCAAATCACCTATATGCTCTGCCTTGTATTTCTCACCCTGTTCGTTCATTCTGGCAACAGCTTCTTCTCGTGGAAGAACAAAGGGCTTGATTGCAAGATTTTCCTTTACAATTTCCCGCATCTGCGTCTCAATCGCCTGCAGATCATCCTCCGACAGCTTTGTTTCTCCCAAATCGATATCGTAATAAAATCCCTTGTCCGTCGCCGGTCCATAGGCAAAAACAGCATGGGGAAACAGGCGTTTCACCGCCTGCGCCAGTATATGAGCCGCCGTGTGGCGTAAAACATTCAATTCTTCCTCTTTGGGGCATTCCTCTACTGCTCCGTTATTGTAAATTACCTTCATTTCTATCCTCCATACTGCAGCTTCATTCCGGGATTACAGCTTGCGCTGACCCAGGAACACCATAATTATTCTATCGAAAAAACAGAAATGAAAATAGACAAATTATTATTGCAAATGTGTCAAAAATATAGATTCCATAAAAAAAGCAGAGCCTTTCATCCGTTTTCCGGATTATCGGCTCTGCTTTTTTACAAATTCAGGCTGTAAGCAGCGATTTCAAAATATCGCTGTATGTGACCAGCGTCACATTTTCCATCTTACCCGCTTTATCCATACACCCCTTTGTAAATCCATTCTTTGCAAACAAGTATAAATGAACATTTTGATAATGAAACATTCGGCTTCGTATCAACAGAGTTTCCAAAATGCTCACATCCACCTTCTCATTTGTCCACTTGCACTCGCCAAACAGTGCAGTGTTTTTATCCTGCTCACCCATGACATCAATCTCCGTTTGACTGCGGGTAGACGGATCTGTCCCCCACCAACGTCCCAGTTCTTTGAATTCCACAGGTGCTTCACCATTCAACAATAACCTCCAAAGATACTGCTTACATATCTCTTCGAATATCTTTCCCATATAATCCGACAAATACGGTTCAATCCGCTTATAGGCCAGATCGGCGGCTCCGCGCCCAATAATTGAACTATTCTCCGGTACAAACCGATACCAGAACCTGAACATATTATCGTCAATGATATAAATTGACTTTCGGGATGCCTTTTCACCATAAGGCGTTTCTTTGTTAATCAGCCCTAACATCAGCAAATTTCTCATGTAGGTAGCACAAACGCCGGTATTTTCTCCGACCTTAGTGGAAATCTCCGCCATCCGGGAGGCACCGGTTGCAATTGCTGTAATAATCGCATTATAAAGTGCCGGTTCCCGTACCTCCTGTTTCAGCAGATTTTCCGGCTCCTCAAAGAGCGAAGAAGTCGGATTCAGAAACGTATTCTTAATGTTATCCTCAACGCTAAGCCTATCATCCATTTGCAATAGATACTGCGGTGTCCCGCCCACAATGCCATAGATCAGTGCCTTGTCTTCATCAGAAAATTTTCTAAAATATCGACAGGTATCTGCAAAATCAAACGGCAAGAGCTTCAACTGCGCTGTCCGTCTTCCGTAAAGCGGCGATTTATAGGCCAGCACATGATCTTCCATATAAGACATGGATGAGCCACAAAGGATCAGCATCAGTTTAGAACAATCCTTGTATTGATCAATTAGAAGCTGTAAAGTGGAAGCAAAGCTCTTAAAGGAGCGAGCCACATAAGGATACTCATCAATAGCCAGGATCAGCCGTTCCTTTTCCGCCATCCGAAACACATATTCCAATGCAGCTTGGAAGGACAAAAAAGATGTCGCTTCCTGAATGTCTGTTCCATATTCCAGAATATTTTTGCTTAAGTTCTCCAGATTCTGCTTGGCGTTACTCTCTACGCCCATAAAGTAAATTGCTTTTTTCTCTTTAATAAATTGATTAATGAGTGCAGTTTTTCCCACACGACGGCGACCATAAATAACTGCAAACTCAAACTTATCCGATGCATACAATTTATTCAGGGAATCCAATTCACGTTCTCTACCAATAAACATACTGCTTCCTCCATTCCACATTAACTATACCGCATCAGAAAAATTTAGTCAATCATGTTTTACTAAATTACGATTTACTAAACAGCAAAAGTCATCCCTGATCTTCAATTAAAATATGATAGCCCGCTCTTGCCAATCTGTTCAGCGCTTCCATCTCATGCTCCCTTTTTACCAGAATATAGTCTGTGTTAAAAGTAGAAATGGCAAACAAACCAATATTATTATCAGCAAGCAATGTGGATATCTTCGACAGGATTCCTACTAATGAAAAGTCGAGCACTCCTTCAATCCGAAAAGCTCTCCAGCCGTCTTCCCGTTCAATTGTATTTGTCGGCGTATCTTCCGTTAGACAGACTAAAGATTTTTCTTCATCCGTGCTGCCTGTAAAACAATACTTTGATTCCAAATTCACCTGCGAATAATCCGTAACTTTACACACTGTGAAGCTGCCTTTTATCTTTTTGATCTCCATTTTCTATCCTCTCAATTACGATTTTTACTCCCAGCTGCATGCAGCAATTCCAGTAAACTTTTCTCTTTTATTAGAGCAATTCCCTGTGCTTCATCACCTAAAATAATCAAATTATCTCCCGGATGGATATCGAAAATCTTTCTTGCCTTGGCAGGGACTACTATCTGCCCCTTGTCGCCAACCTTTACCATTCCAAATATATGCTTTCCCTTAGGTGGTAACTCAAGACCCATTCCGGCTGATTTTTCATAGCAGATTAAATCATCTACCGTAACACCAAATATATCAGCTAATGCTTTACATTTTTCTATGTCCGGCAAAGATTCGCCCGTCTCATATTTAGAAAGAGTTTGTCTGGAAACACCGATTTTTTCGGCCAGCTCCTCCTGAAACAAATCATGATATTTTCTCAACTCCATTAAATTATCCGCAAACATTATTTTTCACCTCTGATACCGCAAACGCACCATTTTAAAACAGGTATACGGCTAATAATTTCATATAATACAATAGCTCCGGCAAATGCTGCAACACCAACGCATAAATACATAGCTATGACCGGAAGCGCAGCATAAATATGTAAATACCATGCGCATACCGCAAGTGACAGGTAGTGGAACAAATATAACCCCCATGATTTTCTGTGCATAAATCGGGAGAGCGAATTATCAAAATTGCCCCATTTTTTCATAAATGAAAGAATCGCCAATATTGCAATCCATGCATATAAATTACACAGGAAGGTGTCCAAAACTTCATGAGATGCATAGGGTGCCCCCCAAAAGGTGATAACAAATTTTATTCCGATCACAAGGGCTGCAAGTAAAAAAACAAGCCACCATTTTTCCAGCTTTTCCATGACCTCGTCGTGGAAAAAAACAAAATACCCCAAAAGGAATCCGGCACCATATATACCAAATCTATACACAATTATAATTGGTGTGTTTAAAATCTGCGCAGCACCCCAAATCACAAGTGTAAGGATGATCAAAACAGGCACATTCGCCTTTTTACAGAGAACATACAGTTTGTCGTTCTCTATTTTGCGAACCAAAAGCAGAATCAGAGAAAATACCCAGAGCAGCTGAATGTACCATAACGGACCGATACCGCTCACTGCCATGATGATAAATAATATTGGCTTTGGTACAGCAGACATGCTCTCAAATGCACCGCTGATTGACATGCTGTAATATCCCATGATCCACCAAAACACGAATAAGCCAATTGTGGATGGAACCAACAATTTGATTGTTCTGCTTTTCAGAAATTCCTTATCAGAATGCTTATCGAGATAAAATCTTGTGCTCATGCCGGAGATAACAAACAAAAGCAGCATGAACCACGGATAAACAATATACAGATATATATCCTGATATTGAACCTCTGCAAATGCTCCAATCACACCAAAGGTTTCGACACTGTTAAACATATAAATCACATGATATATAACTACCAAAACCACAGTAATCCATCTGATATTGTCGATGTAAGTTTTTCTCATATTTTTACCACCTTTGCCCTGATTTTTAACATTATTATAATGCAAACGTAATGATATAGCTACCAATCAAAGCAAACATTTTTACTTGTTTTTTGTTAAAAAAGGTGGCAGGTTATATCGTCAATTTCATTCATTGTCTTTTTCCAATTTGGCCGCCCTTCCGGCTGCCTCAGTCCTTCTTTTCCTGTCCGCTTTTCCGGAAGCAAACGGTCTGCTGCTTCATGGAAATCTTCTCGACCTGCCATCCGTAGTCTGACAGTTCCTTTTTATATTGCAGAAAAGAATGATCAATAGGCAGTCCGCAAATGTTTTCAATCTCTGAAAAACGCAACAGCAACGTCTGCCCGTTTTGCCCTTGTATATACTCCCAAAGAGGATTATATTTGCTCATTGGTTTTCACCCCCCTGTTTTTGCGAAAAGGCATTCATTTGCAAAATTACCTTTCTAAAAGTATTGCAAGCGTAGGGCTGTCTTTGTGATAAGGTTCTCCTGCAATATCTCCAAACACCTCACATACCTTAAATCCATTTTCTTTTGCTTCGTTCATCAAGGTTTCTTTGGTAAAGCAGGTATTCCATACATAATAAGTAGACATATCTTTGTTTGAAATAATAGTAGTTTGTTCTAATGTCACTGAGTTTGGATATTTGTAACGTCCGAATAAAGCGATATATTCATCTTCTCTCCAAAAGCCTCCATGACTGCAAATTTCCCATGTCTGCATTTCTTGAAACGCATTGTATGTTTCCAGTGAAAATACATCTAACAAAAATTTTGCACCGGGTTTTAGATGTTGATATATCCTGCTCATAAGTTTTTTTCTGTCAACTGTCGATAATGCACCATAATCGCAATATATCATTGTGGCAAAGTCAAAATTCTTATTTAATACCATATCCAAATAATTTTGGTATAGATAAGTAATGTCTAAACCCTGCTTTAATGCGGATTGCCTTGCATAATCTATTGATCTCCTTGAAAAATCAATCCCTGTCACTTGATAGCCTTGTTGATAAAAACGTTCAGCATATATCCCTGGACCACACCCAATGTCAAGAAGTGAAGAAAAATCTTTTGACGGTACAATCTCTTTTATCCATGCAACCGACTTTTCTATAAACTTTAAATTTCGACTTGCTCCGTCCACTTCGGGGTTAAGGTGTGCTTCGAGCATTTGTTTAGAGATATATTCATCATTCCAAAATTCACCTTTGGTTTTCGTATAAAGTGGGGGTTTTTCTAATCTCCTAATAATGTTGTTTAGCATAGTTTTCCTCCTTGATGATTTCATGTCTTTCCTCAAAAAAACCTATCGTATACACACATTTACAAATTCCATTGGCACATCCATGCGCTCTGCCACCTGTTCCGCTGTCATTCCACTATCTAAAAATCGCTTGCAGACAACCTTCATATTTTCGCCAACTTCAATAATATGCTTATCCGGATCATAAAAACGAACAACACGCTGTCCCCATGAATGTTCCTTGACAGGGTGAACATATTCAACATCACATTCTTCCAGTTTATTTACAAACTTGTCAAAATCATCTTCTTCAAAATAAATCTCAAAATTATTACTTCCAAAAGAAATGTCCGTTGTGCCGATAAAACCTTTGTATGATTCAACCGTCTGTAAAACCAGTCCGCCGGTTAAAGTTTTGTTTGCTCCGAAATCCATAATTACATGGAGTCCCAGTATATTTTTATAAAACTCAACCGTCTTATCTATATCTGTCACAATTAACATGGGATTTTTAAAGTTCATTGCAACACCTCCACAAATGCAATGCTAGTATCTAAGTATCTGGCTCTCTGTATTTTCTCATTGTTCCATTGAAGCGTTCACATACCTATAATACTTCCCTGTTGTAACAATATCGCCACCATTACATTCATAAGGCACTTCCTTCTCATACCGAAATCCAAGCTTTTGAATAACATGGCCGGACGCAGGATTTTCTATCGCATGGACAGCAATGCATTCCTCTATTTTCATAGTCTCTGCCGCATATTGCATTACCCTGCTCATAGCCTCTGAAGTATAGCCTTTCCCCCAAAACCTCTTTCCAAGATTATAGGATATGTCCCAATTATTCTCATCATCATTGTAGAAAATCAAACATGTACCTATGATTTCATTCGTTTCCTTTAAAACAACAATCCATCTATTCCATGCATCATTTTCCAAATTGCCAAGCTCAAATTCAACAAACTGCTTTGCTTCATCGATGTCGCTGCTTGCTTTCCAGCACATATATCTTGATACATCTTCATCCTGCATCCAGCACTGAAAAACGGCTTCTACATCATCAGGATGTATTTCTCTTAATATTAATCTGGCAGTTTCCAATTTAGGTGTAATCATATCTTTCCTCTTCCGTAATATTACAAAGTGTTGGTATTTTAGGTGTTGCCCCCTGCAACTTTTTTCTTAATTATGCTTGTAACAAAAATGATGAAACATATAATCAAAAACATTCCTGTGTAATTGATCAAGATATCCCTATATGCAGATTTAGCTAATGTTTCTCTAAAACCTGACAGCCAGACAAGCATCAATGCCAAACCAAGCGTGGGAATATATGTTATTACAGCTCTAATCCACATTTTTTTAATCGGTAACTGGACTGCCATTTCATATGCCAGAACGCCTATTAAAACAACAATTGCCCGATCTAACTCATGCCAATTTCCATTAGGGTCTTCATATATATTTTGTGTTAGATATATAATGCTGCTCGCAATAGTCGCTATCGTGAAAATAAAGCAATAAATTAGTACCGCATCCTTTAACCACTTATTCCATATGTTTTTCATGTTTTCTTTTACTCCTTTTCAAGCCGAAATTTATCAGCGAATCCGTATAAAACGAGGTCCTTCTTTACCAACCACTCCGCTTGCAACCAAGCCACACTTCTCAAGGACTCTCTTTGAGGCTGTGTTTTCGGGTTCTGTCTCGGCTTCAATGCAGTTCACATCCCCATGCATTCCCGGTTTTCTTTTTGACTATTAACATACCCAATATCGAAAGAGGAATGCCGCTTTCTCACTTACCGTTAACTGGTTCGCTGATTTTGCTATTTATTTGCAATTGCCGATAAAATTCTCAATTATTTGATTGACTTCATTGGGCTTGTCAACATTTGCATTGTGAGAAGCACCTTTAACTATATATAGTGGAATCCTTTTATTCTTGTGCCATAGTTCATTATATTTTTTTACCTTTCCGGTCTTATCATTTTCTCCAACTACCAGGCAAATAGGACAAGGGATATTCAAATCATGGATTTCCGGTATGAAACCAGCAAAGCCTAAATACATAAGATGACAAAGTTCTTTCTTCTCATAATCATCAAGCATTTGAAGCATATTTTCTCTGCCTATGTCGGACGTACCGCACATCTTTGCCATGACATTTCGCAATATTTTATCAGGAAATAATCTCGTCATCCATTCTGTTTGTTTTAACCAAAAATTTAGCTGAAAATCAAAAAGATGATGATTGGCAGTTAATCCAGGCAGGCAAAAAATCACCTCTGAATACAATATATTTATCTGCCAAGAACTATTCTGTAATACAAATAATCTCCCGAAAAAGCTGTTTCTGAAACGTTTGGTTTCCTATCATAAAGAGTAAAGCCCACACTTTCATAGTTTCTGGGAGCAATCAAATTACTGTTTGTGCATACCCTTATTTCCTTTAAATTATCATACTCCTTTATTCTACGAATGGCTTCCTGAAGCTGTTTCCTTCCAAAGCCTTGCCCTTTATACTTTGTCCGAATTCCATTATGACCAATTTCAACATATTCAGGCCGCTTTCTCGGATCCCAACAAATAAATCCAATGGGGGTTTCCCGAAGACAAGTAACAAAACCATATTTATCTGCAATGTCCGGATTATCAAAAAAGAAGTTGTCAGATGCCTTCCAGTTATCAATCCAACATTTACTGCATCTTTCATCAAATGAATATGCATCTGTAAGAATGTCATACATGATACCTCTTTCAAAATCTGTAAATTTGCGAAAATCAATATTCATTTCATTCCTCTCTAACTTCTAATTTGTGTTTTTATAATTTTTGTATTTCTTTCAGTATTCTCGCCAATATTCTGAACCATCTCTTAATCTGCCTATCAGCTTTTGCTCATACATTTCCCTGCGGATCAGCTCAATATCCGAAAAGGAAATATTGAGCTTAATTATTTCATTTACTTCTTTTTCTGTATATTTTCTATCTTTATCAAAGCATTCAGCGATCTTTGTGAGAGCAACTATTCTTAAAGGTTTCTTGCGGGGATACTGTGATAAACGACCTTCTGAATCATAATAAGCAGACATCTTCTTTTGATTGGTAATCTGCTCGCTTAATTGACAAAGTTTCTCATTCAATTCATCAATATGCTTCTCAAACCACATCAAAAGTCTTGATGACATATCAGCCTGTTTTAAATAAATTTGCCTGTTCTTAGAAATCGAATCGTAATACTGACCATAAAAATTGCAAACCGCCAAAAAGTAATAAAACAGTTTTCCTGCATTTTCTATATCATAAGTGTTTAGCGAACCGAATTCCATATAATTAAGAATATAGCGTATCAGAGCATCTATATTTATCTCTCCCTGCTTGACCTCCTGTGCCATAAAAACATAAGACCTGACAATCTCCCATATATATGGATGCCTGCAGGTGCAAGTCCAATCAATAATTCCATTTATCTTCTCATCAAGCCATATTAGCTGTGAAATCATATAATCACCGTGCGTATTTCCACAGCTGAATTTGTTTATATCAAACTCATAGGCAGGCATAGACCCGACAATTCTCATATTGGAACGAATTGCATCTGCAATAGCAGTATCTCCATTGGTTACAGCCTGTATCAAAGTACTAAGATAAGCCTTCTCCATATACTCGGCCCTTCTGTATGCAAAAAAATCTCCGCCTATGCCGATTGGGATATTTTCTATATCCTTCATAGCTCCGTGTATCTTTGCTAATAAAGCAGCCGATTCTTTTTGCATATTATCAGAAGCTTCATAGTAGTCGTATGTGATACCTTCATAGAAATTCTGAACGGTAAATCTTCTTCCATTCTCATCGGTTGAAAGCATTTTCCCGTGCTTGTTTGAAATAAATCTGCAAGCAGGAATATTTTTCTGTAAAAGTATTTCACAGACCCTAATTTCCATCTCCGGGTGATTCATCTCATTATCAGTCGGATACTTTACAACATACTTTTTATCACCTGCATTTACGAAATATGTTAATCCTCCTGCACCATTTTCAAACGGCTGCATTGATTCAATCTCAATATCATATAGCTTATATATTCGCATACGCAATTGTTCAATATCTTTTTGTAAAAAACCACGTTCTTTTCTACGCTCCGCAATAAATTTCCCTATCTTAATTTGCTCCATTGTTTGTCTCCATTCATAGTTTCTGATTATTTATATTTTCATAGAATAATATCATTTCACAATATGAATAGGAACCCACGCTCCGTAGGATAACTGTTACAATGATAATTTGCCAATCTGAATTCTTCCTTCATGTCAACTATTAGTTCTTGAAATTTTAAAAACCAGCATTCCCTTTATTATCAACAGTAAAAAAACCATTACTATTGCATAGGCTTTCCTCGCCATTGCCAAAAACAATACCGTGATAATGCTAAGTACCATGGAAACAGCCGTAATAATTTTCCGTCCCTTTTCTATTTTCATTTGATTTAGCAGAACCTTTAATCCACCAATCACAATAAGAGCAGCAAACATTATCCAATAAACCAAACGATTAAATGCTGTCGTCTGTACGTACGCAAACAAATTTACCGAATAGATATACCCATCAATCAGATTGGGATAGAGTGGCAAGATTACAAGAGTTATGGTCATTAAATCCACAATGCCAAACAGCAAATCACAAATACTTTGAATATTCGATTGGTTTTCCTTTTCAGCGATAGACACTAATTTTTCTCCTGATAACAGGTCATCAATGGAAACTGAAAAAAACTTTGAAATCTCTTTTAATGAATCAATACTTGGATATCCTCTTTCAGATTCCCATTTTGAAATTGCAGCTCTGGATACATATAAAGCCTCCGCCAACTCTTCCTGAGTAAGACCTCTGCTTCTTCTTAACTCTTGTAGCTTTTCGCTAAATTCCAAGATATCTCCTCCAATTATACTTTTACATTTCTATCAAATAATAAAACACTTAATTTATAAATCATATATAATCCTGTACTTAGAATAACTGAGCCTATAATATCTGTTAACCAATGCACTCCTGCAACCGTTCTCCCAATTACCATAAATAAGGAAAATGCAACCGAAAATGTATTTATAACATTTTTCACTATCGTATTTTTAATCCTTCGCCTCACCTGAAAGCTTAAGGTAGGCATAACACTTAACACAAGAAGCGTCGTGGAAGAAGGATACGATGCCTCCATAATTCCTTCAATTAGAATTGGTCTATAGTTGATTGGAATCATTTCAAATATCATATAGCCAAAAATCACTAAAGCATAATATACTCCTAAAATGATGATATCCAAATCAACCTTAAAAAGACTTCTTCTCTTAACCAATTGAACCAAACCAATTGCGCCAAACAACATCATATAAATATTGGTACCAGCCCCAACCAATCGGTGACAATATAGATCCCCATATGCACACCTGTCAGTTTATGAAACCAGCAATTAAGTGATGCAAATCCAATATTCGTTCCATTTTGTCCAACCGGCTGAACATCAACTCGCTGTATTAATACTGTCCAGATTGCAAATGCCACCATCATAATCATTCCTACACTTAATAATTCTTTTCCTCTTTTTCATTTTCTTATGTCCTTTCGCTTTTTACCCATGGGTTAATTCGAAAGTAACAAAACACATAGAATATGAAAAGAAACGCAGTGTAACATACATGACACTAATCGTAACATCCTTATAAATACAGCTTTTTTAGGCGAACTAAGCATTTACCGTCTGGACAAATACCGATTTATTTGAATTTCTGTATTTTCTTTTTCTTAGACTCCGGCAGCTCCGGCTGCATTGCCCGAAACAGCGCCGCCAGAAATTCCCGGTCATCTACGTTCTCCACAAGCAGCATGTCCTTTGCGCCCTCATAAGGTGGTTCATAGCAGGCCTCCGGCATCATACGCACTGCGCTCGGCACCGGCTTTACCAACAGCCGGTTATCGCACAGATAGGCCGCAACCTTACCGCCATAATAAATCATATACTCACCAAAGGCATGGCGATAGGTTATTTCCGTCAATTCCGATAGCTGATCCAATATAAAATACAGATATTCCTTACTTGTCGCCACAATGTTTCCCTCCTCAAACTATTTTTAATCTCTATACTCTCTTATTAACAGATATAGCAGAATTCCCTCTCTGGCTTCCGGTTTATCTTGCTGATTAATTGGACAAAAAAAGGAAGTTATCATTCTAAGGTTTCCGCAAATATCTGTTTTAAAATTTCAGATGGGATATCTTGTTTCAAGTAGATTTGTAACATTCCTTTGGGAGTAATTTTATAATCTGCTAATTCTTCTTTGTGTGAAATGACTGCCTGTGCTTCAATGTTAATATGGTCTTTAAATGGTATCAGTCTCACGACAGATTTACCGACACAATAGCTTGGCATTTTTGCCCACAATACTTCCTCAATTTCACAAGAAACACCATCAAAAATCATCTGTCGTAAGTTATGGAACATATCAATAATCTCCGCAGGATATTTATCTATACATTTTTTTACTTGCTCATTCACTAAGAATCACCTCCGTTAAATTCTGATTTATTTGGATCTCTGTATTTTCTCATAGTCCTATGAAAATTTTTTTCGATTCATTGCCAGATTCTTTATGATTACAACCACCAAATAATACAATACCATCATTAATATGAATGCCATCACTGACTTTACATCAAAATAATCTCCATTTCCTAAATCGCATGCCGGTTTCATTACGGATGGAAGCAGCATACCAAAGCACATAAGAAACTTATACTTTTCAATAACCGCATCTTTTACTATAGAAAGAATCATAATTACGACGACTACTATAATAGCCATCTTTCTATCGCTCATTATTCTTGGGTGAAGAAAATCACCTATGGCAATTCCGGCAAAACCACTTCCTAAAATGATCATCGCTCCCATAATCACATCGCCAACAGTAAGTGTTCTGGTAAAATATGAGAAATGATTGAAACAATTTACAATTACCGGTCCAACAGTATGCAGTACACCATAAAGGCAGGAAATCAATAATAAGGTAATTTCTCTTGCCACACAATATGCGCCCCAGCTGTTTCCATGAAGCAATAAAAGCTGTTCCTCCACGATTTCTTCATTTTCATTCATACTTAATGACACAAATGTCATCAAAATAAATTGAAAAACTCCGAAGAAAATATAGCCGCTACCTACATTCATAGGCTTTACCGAATACATGACTCGCAAAAAACATACAGATGCAATCAAAGGAATAACTGGACGACTGCTATAAAAATATCTATGTAATCTATATTTAGTTATCCTTACAATCTGCATAAACCTTACCTATATGCCATCCTTCCTTCTGGAGTCGTTTGATTTCAAGGTATAACATCTGCTCATCTGATAAAACATAATAACCATTCTCTGCTTTTTTCATTTCGGGGGTAGGTGTCATATGCTTATCCTCCGGCATCCAGATTACATACTTTGTCTGTGGTTTATTTTCATATCTTGAAATCTTACACTCCTTTATCGTATATACCTTATCCCCTAAAGAATTAATAATATCCGGTTCATGTGCAGATAACAAAATGATTGTTCCCTGCCTTTTTAAATCCTTAATTTTTTCAATGAAAACTCCCTGTGAATCGATATCCTGACCTGATAATGGCTCATCCAATAACAAAACCTCAGGATTACTCATAATTGCCTGCATTACACCTATTTTTTGAAGTGTCCCCTTCGAGAGATTTTTCATTGGTTTATCAAGCATGCTCTCCACATAAAAGTCCTTTGCCAATGCATTAATTCTATCCATACTATCCATTTTCAAGTAAATCCCATCAATTGCAAGCATATGTTTTAGATAGGCTCTTGCCGCCATATTGACAGCAGGAAACTTTTCAGGAACATAGGCAAAGCGATATTTCCTATCATAAATGATTTCTCCACAATCCTTTCTAACTAATCCTGAAACAACCTTTAGCATGGTGCTCTTTCCACAGCCGTTATGCCCAACAAAAGCTGTAACTGTTCCATCTTCTAATTTCAGATTTACATCTTCAAAAATTACTTTTCCATTATATGATTTTCTGACTCCCTTCAGCTCAATCAAAAAGCTATCTCCTCCTTTCATTATCCTCTATTTGATTTATTGATTGTCTCTATATCTTACTGATTGAATATATATCAAATCAATACCCCATCGCTTTTGCCACAACCTTTGCTTTTTCACTTCCCACTAAACATGAAAGCAGTTCAAACGCAACTCTGGCCGCAGTTTCAGGACAAAAACTTGTAATGATATTTTTATCTACAACAATCCTTTGATCAGGAAGAACATTTACACCAAATTCTGCTAATTGCTTTTGCCGATATCCATCTTTAAGATGATAGGTTGTCGCATTCCGATTTGTTAACACTCCACTTTTTCCAATTGGCAAAGCACCTACGCAGATACTCGCAATATACTTGCCCTTCTTATCAAATTCCCGTATCAATTCGAGAAATTTTTCATTATAGGCTTCTTCATAAAAACCAAATTCTTCAAACCCTCCGGGAATTGCCAACGCATCATACTCATCAACTGCAATCTGATCTATTGTTTTATCAACTGTAATTGGAATTCCAAACGTAGAGATCACCGTCTCTGTAAATCCACAAGTAATTACATCAATGTCATAAAGATAGTCATTTCCAGCCCAACCAAAAACATCTACAAATGGTGCAAATTCCATGGTTTCGAACCCCTTATTACAAAACAACAATACTTTCATATCCATTATCCTCCACTGGCAACTATATTTGACTCTCCAAGAATCGTAGCATCCTGCCATTTATGTATTCAGGCTTACTTACCGGAATTAAATGTGACGCATCCTTTACGATTTCCATCTCCAAATGCTGAATGCATTTTCTTGCACGCTTTTCCGCCTTTCTGATATCAAAAGCAAACTCATTTTCACCAAATAAAACCAATACAGGCATATCAACCGACCTGAGCTGACTCTCATTAAGCCACTTTGGGAAACTGGCATTCGAGTTCATATTCATTACAGACAACGTAAACTGTGTAATAATACTGTCAGGAAGATTGCCCTCCTTTTCGCTTCCCCAGCCAATATAGCTTTCCACATTCTCTCTGGTTGGATGAAAACCCATTTTCATGATTTTAAAGAAATAAGAGCTGTACATCTTGGCAAAAGTCTGAACGGAACTAATTAATACAAGCTTATTTACTCTTTGGGGATATCTTGCTGCATAGTTTGCAGCATTCCAACCGCCAATAGAAAGCCCACACAAATTAACCTTATTTAGTCCTAATCCTTCTATGGTTTGATTGAGCCATTTCGCATTATCTGATGGATTTTTCATTTTCCTTTTCATGAGGCTCTTTGAAGTCTCGCCAATCAAGTCAATCGCATAAAGCCTATATGATTTACTCAGTGCCTCAAAATTCTTATACCAAATCGGCGAACCGCAGCTTGCCGCATGAAGCAATACAAGTGGCGGACTGCTTATGTTTCCGGCCTTGATGACATAGCTTTTTCCAAATTCGGTATCCACATATTCTTCCTGTACCTCAATAGAAAATAGCTGCATTGTCTTCTCGTACGCATCAAAATATTCTGCCTGACTTTCAGGACTTCGAAAGTTAATACCGCATTCCACCATCTTCGTCTCACCATTTGTCATGATTATTTATTCCACTGCTTGCATTGCTCAATCCGCTTGCCGTTATCGCCCTGCTCCTTATCATAGGAAAATTGCGTCAATATACCACAAGCGAAGTCCCTGCATTGTCCGCAATGTTCATGTCCCTTTGTCTCGCAGCATGACTTTAACGGACACTCATCTCCCCAAAAGAGCTTATGTATTGATACACACCCTTTGCAATTCATCTGTTCGCGATATTCGCATTCACTGCACAATATCCCGCATCTCGATTCAACCATAATAATGCCTCCCTTTCCTCATACAGTTTCTACCCTATAATTTTATTCTGCATGTTTGGCACCCTCATGCACAACCGGAATTTAGTGGTTTTCTTCGTATGACTTGATCCCACTTATGGTGTCCGGTTTCAGAATAAATCTTCTGAACAGCCGGTTGCCTTTTATCAAATCATTCCCATAGAAACGAATTGCTTTCTGCAAGCTTTGGGGAACAATATGTGCTTCCACTGCAATAGCCTCAGGTATCCCTGTTTTAAAGGGAACTGCATCTGACGCATATATTTTGCTCATACCGTTCATGGTAAATCCGGCTTTTTCCATCATGGCCCCCATTTTCCCCGGCATATGCTCCAGTTTTCCTTTACTGTTGACATAAACAACGGGTACGTTAAACGCATCTTGATATTTTTTGCAGAAAAAGTCGTTACTTTTTCGTTCTTCATCCGGTTTCCCGGGATTTGCCGGGCAGCCATGCGGAAAAAGTATCATAGACAATTCTGCAGTCTTTATATTCTCATAGAAATGCTTTCGTTTTGAATCATAACAAATGGCAACACCCACATTACCAAAAGGCGTCCTGATGATATTATCAAACCAGCCTCTCTTAAAAACAGCCGATTCACCCTCGGATTTGGTGACTGTTCCGCAAAGACCATCCGGACCTGCAATCATATAACGGTTATAGTAATCGCCATTTTCCTTGTCCAGGTATCCAACACCAATATAGGTATTATACTTCTGCGCCATCGCCACTGCCCATGCGGCAGTGTCTTTTCCACAGTCATCAGCATACAGCCAGATCGCCTGACTGGCCATATAACTGCAAATTGCCAGTTCGGGAAGCACAACAAAATCCGGATTGTCAAGCTTCGCCAGCAGGGATTCAATGTAAATTTTTCGCCTGGCTATTCCCTTTATGTCATTATTCAATTCAAGTGCAAAGATTCTCATGTTTTCCACCTACAACTTCTGCATTTCGCTCGATTGATCATCCTTGTGATCCGGAAGTTACTACTCTGACATACTTTTCAAGCATTGCCATTTGCGATCTGTGCGTAAACCTCTTCCGGAATCATGGGTGTGCTCAGCTTTGCTCTGGTAGCAGCGGTAATCTCACCTTTATCAGTATACTCCCTGCCGGCCTGCCGCACAACTTCAAGAAAAGGCTTTGTCACACTCTCAGCCTCCGGTACATTAAACATAGGTGACTCCGGCACCGTAAGGATGGTGGAGTGATTTGGGAACAGCAGCCCAAACTGCATAACCATAGGCTCGAAATTGTTTTTACTGTTGGGAAAGCCGCAGCCACAGATCATTAAATATCTCAGCTTCGAGAAATCTCTTTGAGCTATATGATGGTAACGATCACCCACTTTTTCCATTGCCATAGAGGATACCGGCATGGTGCGGTCAATCAGCGTTTTCAAGTGACCGGGCATTCCATATCCGTACAGCCCGAAGCTGAGGATCAACAAATCCGAATCCAGAATTTCCTCTAAAATTTCCCGCATATCGTCGTCATGGATACAGACACCACCGTTTTTCTTACAGGCAAAGCAGCCGGTGCAGTACTCGATATGCTTATCAATCACATGAATCGTTCGTATCTGATTTTCCCCTGCCTCGTTCATCCCAGCCACAAAAGCACGGGTCAGTTGCATAGTATCACTGGCATCCCGCTTGGGGCTGCCGTTTAAAATTAGTATTTTCATAGACGTTTTTCCTTTCAAGGTTTTCTAAATTGTTTCCGAAATCAGCCACTCTTTTGCCTTTTCAAAATCATTGATAAAGGCAAATGCAAAGCCGATTTCTTCTTTACCTCCGGAAGCGTTTCCGGAGCAGTACACTCCCGGTAACGCATAGAATCATCTCGGAATAAAAAGTTAAGCAATTTCATGCTCCTCATCCCTCTTCTCTGCCTTTGCAATGTACAACACTTTGTTTCTCCCGATATCACGAATGCGCTGCACATGGAAGTTATATCGGTGCAAAAGCCGGAACATTTCCCGCTTCCCATAAAAATGATAATCACCATCGGGAGAAAACCGAATAAACAAATTCATAAACGCCCGGAACGGCTGCGGCATGTAGCATTCTCCAATCAGAAGCACCGCGTCCGGCTTTAATACACGGTACATTTCCTTAATCACTCCCTCCGGGTCAGTGTAGTGATGAAACGATGCATTGCAGATCAGCGTATCAAAGGTACTATCCAAAAAGGGCAGCTTTCCGGCATCGGCCACTACCAGCTCCGCACATCCGTCCAATCGTCTCTTTGCCTCACCAATCATCACTTCTGATAAGTCCACTCCGGTAAGGGAATAGCCGTCCCGAACAAGCTGTACCAACACATTCCCGTTCCCACAGCCGATATCCAACAGCTTGTTCGGATTTGACCTATGAATTTCTGCAATCAGCGGTGCGTACATCTCCGCACAGAATATCCCGTCGTCACTATGATCATAATCTGCGGCGGTGGAGTCAAAATGCCGCTTTGTTCTTTCTTTACTATCCATTTTGTATTCCCTTTCATGTTTATTTGATTGTTCATCTTATTGTATGGAATTGTTAGCAGTGCTCTTCGCATACCCATAAACGAAATTCATTCCGGCCTACGGGGGATGATAATAGCCGCAATGATATAGGCCAAAAAGCCGCTGCCGCCCAAAGCACAAAACAGCACCCAGCCCAACCGTACAAGGGTAGGATCAATGCCAAAGTATTCGGCAATGCCGCCGCAAACACCGTCCACCATCTTGTTCTCTCTTGATTTGTAAAGCCTTTTTTCCATTTATTATTCTCCTATCTCACCCATTATCGGATTTCATTGGCAGACGGCAAAGTTTGCATGAGAGCAAAGAAATATTGAGGCTCACCGGTACTGAAATATTCATACCAGGCTTCCAGTGTATTTGATTGAAAAACGCCTAAACGCCCAACGATTTGTTTTGCCCACAACAAAGCTCCGACAGGACCTGCGGTAATAAGGTTGTTATTTGCAACGGATGGCTTGTCAATATAGAACTTTTGCCCTTTATAACCGGGAGAAACCATTTCAAGAAATCCCACTCCATTACTGGTGTGCAGACGCTTATCCAGCAGCCCATAGTTGGCAAGTGCAGCGGTAGCCCCGCAGATCGCACATACCGTAGCTCCTGTTGAGAGAAGTTCGCCTGCTTTTTCGATAATAGCGCCATGCTCCGGGGCATTCCATGTATTTGCGCCCGGCAACAGCAGTACGCTTGTTTCACTCACTGCAATATCATCAATTAAACAATCGGGAACTATAGTCAGCCCGCCCATTGTTTTGACCGGCTCCTTTGAGAAGCTGACCGTTTTAACCGATACACAAGGCGCATCTTTTTTGAAAAAGCGCCCGGAATTCAATTCCGCTGTAACATACCCAAGTTCCCAGTCAGCTAAAGTATCAAGAACATAAACATAGATCGTAAACATAATTTTCCTCCAGTTTTATTGTATTTCTGCAAAGTGCAGAACCATTTATCCTTCTTTCTGAAGTACGGCGCTATGAACAATCCTTCCACGGTTTCTTTTTATCAAGCCAGCCATTTTCCTTCCAGTACGACGTCTCGGATGATATCATGACCTGATCCTTCTTTCTGCATACTGTCATCAAATAAAACATAAATCTGATGTAAAAGGACGGCTTTTTATGTCCGGCTTTTTTGACTTTTTCCGCAAGGTGAAGCATATCCTTTTGTGCTTTGGCCTTTTTTGCATCCGAAACCTGAGACCAGCCGGATGCCTGTACTGCCAGTCCATAAGTTTTTATGTAGGGAATGCCCCAGTAAGTAAGTGCTCTTTTTACCGGTTTAATCGCCTGTGCCGCTCCTATTCCGGCTGTCGTACAAATCACGACAGCCGTTTTGGCAAACATGCTCTTTCGCGGCCTGTGGGGGATCCAGTATTGAAAGAACAAATCGATAAATGACTTCATTGGTGCAGACGGTGCCATGCAGTAAGTTGGAGTGGTAAATATCAGTAAATCTGCTTCCTCCATTGCATCGGCAATTATCTTCTTATCCTCATAAAATGGACATTTTTCTTCATTATCTATACAGGCATAGCACCCCAGACAAAAATGATTCAGATCTCTGGGTAAAAAGAATTCTCTGGTGTATTTTTCGTCCGTTAACGCTTCCGCAAGTAATCTGCCGATATGATAAGTAGAGCCTTTATGATTCTGTCCATGGATCATTACAACATTCAATTGAGAACTCATTTTGACTTGCCTCCCCTAAAGTGTCTCAAATATCCTTGCGCCCTTTGTCCGCAGCCATCTCAACATGACAGCTGACGCAGCCAACAGCAGTATCACGACACCAATCAGATAGATCAGGGGACTGATGACCTTCCTCAAAGCAGCATACGCTCCCGCCAGTGCCACGACCATTGCCCAGCCGCCAAACAGAGAGATCATCACGCCCATGCTCTGCTTAATGGGGACGATCTCGCTGGTCCAGCTCAGATTGGGCGTATTCAGATTGATGAACAGCCCAAAGGAGGCCATAAACAGAATAAACAGGGCCGCCACCACCGGGATTAAAACGCCAAATTCAAAGACCGGTCTCAGCACCCATTCCACAACCGCCGCCAGAACCGCCGCCGGTATCAGAGTGAGTACCAAATGCAATTTCAGCTTCGCCATCAGCACTTGCTTCCCGGATACCGGAAGTACCTGCGCCAGCCACAGGGTCTTTCCCTCCAGAGAAACGGACGGTGCGGTGATGTCATTCATGGAGGAGAGCAGACAAACCGCTCCCGCTGCGATCAGAAAAATCACACCTTCATTTCCGGCAAAGGCTCCGAACAGTACCTCCCGAACCACTGCCTGCTTCCACAATAATACACCGGCAGAAATCGGCATGATGATGATACCCAGACCGCAGTTGAGCATATAATTGGCGCTGCCCAGAAAACGGCGCAGTTCCTTCTGAAACAATGCCTGCTCAACAGAGCGCACCACTGCACGCTGCTCCTTATATTGCACCTTGACTGAGCCGCAGTTGGCTGTAGCAATCTTCAAAAAGCTGCGGGACAACACAAGATAGACGATTCCAAATGACAGCCCCACAATAGATACAAAAAACAACATGGAAAGCACATTACCCTCCGCAGCAAGACCCATGTGGTACAGCGGATACAGGATATTTCTGACCCGGCTGCCAACAGCCTGAGGATTGATGAGGATACTCTGGAGAATGGAATAGGCGTGAGCATAAAAATAATAGTATGCCGCAATGAAAATCAGCGACAGAAAGACCACCATAATATTTTTGCGCTTCAGCTTCCCGCTGATTAGTGCCACCCCCCAGCCCAACACAGCAGAGAGAACCAGCACCAACACCGACAATACCAAAGGAATGAGCAGAGTGCAGATTACTCCTGCCGCACCTGTTTTGGCCGTCAGAAACCAGGCAATCAGCGTAGGGATTATTACAATCAGCTCGTACATCAGGCCCATGGCGTAGACCCCTGACAAGCGAATCAGCAGAATCTTCCCGGACGAAATGGGCATGGCCAGCAGCAGGTCATTATCCTTTGCGTTATAAAGGGAGGCATAGGTGTTAAATACGCTTCCAAACACGCCAAAGAACAAAGAGAGCAATCCCATGATGGCAAAATAAAGCCAGCCTAAACCCACACTCACCAACGGCTCACAGAGCATATCTGCCACAAAATAAAACACGGTGCCGATAAATCCAAAAATCAGAACGTAAAGCAGCACATACCCGGCGATGCCACTGGCAGAACGGTTTTTTCCCGACTTTTTATTTTGATAGACCCAGGAAAAAACCTCCATCATTTGTTTTTTGAATAATGCCTTTGTCATCGTTCGCCCTCCAGTTCCAAGAACACATTTTCAAGGGAGGTGTCCCCCTTAACCTCATCCATAGTGCCGGATTTGATGAGTCTGCCGCCCTTGATGATCGCCACTTTATCGCAGAGCTTTTCTGCCACCTCCAGCACATGGGTGGAAAAGAAAATGGCTCCGCCATTGTCGCAGATTTCCCGCATCAGCTCCTTCAGCAGATGGGAAGCCTTGGGGTCAAGCCCGACGAAGGGCTCATCCATGATAATGAGCTTGGGATCATGCAGCAGCGCCGAAATGATGGCCAGCTTCTGCTTCATGCCGTGGGAATAAGCAGACACCGGCTGGGCCAGGTCGTCGGTCAGCTCAAAGGTATCGGCCAGCCGACGAATACGCGCCCGCCGGTCAGATGCACTAACGCCGAAAATATCGGCCCCAAAGTTCAGGAACTGGATTCCCGTCATAAACTCGTACAGATCGGGATTGTCCGGTATGTAGGCCAGTTTGGCTTTGCAAGCCAGCGGATTCTGCTTCAGGGACACGCCGTCCACATATATCTCGCCGCTGTCGTATTGCAAAATACCGCAGCAGGCCTTGATGGTGGTGGTTTTACCCGCTCCGTTGTGACCGATAAAACCGTAAATCTCTCCCGGACGGATGTGCAGGGAGAGGTTATCCACCGCCCTTTTTTCTCCATAGTTTTTGGTTAAATGTACGATTTTCAGCATAATGTATTCTCCTTTTCTAACGAAAAATATCTTTTTCCGTTTTATTGCTTTTATCCTTTGCTGTTTTCCTTCATGACGTATCACATAATCCAATCCGCCTTTTACAGCCTCTTCGGCATGCAGGCCCCAGCCGGAAGTTCTGATAACTCCTTTACCCGTAACAGTTACTAATTCGTACTTTTTCAATTCCATTTATCCTCAAAAGCAGAGACACTATTCATTGGTAACTGTACCATTTAACATCTTATTCAAAAGCTTCAAAGAAAAATAGGCGTATTTTAATTGAAAATGTGTCAAAAATTATAAATTTGACCTGTTTCCTGTCACCATCCCATCCCGGCAAGCCAGCGGTTCACTCTTTCTTCCCTGTCCTTTCCTTCCGGCAGACCCACAAGGGATAATTCCCCCTTGATACTGCCATCCAGAAGATACAGGATTCTGCTGCAGCTTGCGGCAACCTTGCTGTCATGGGTCACCATGAGAATTGTGGTGCCTTCCTGATTCAGTCTGGTAAATTCCTCCATAACCTCCTGCGCTGCACCCTGATTAAGCGCACCGGTTGGCTCGTCAGCAAACAGGATTTTCGGCTGGTTCATCATGCTGCGGCAGATGCAGGCCCTTTGAAGCTGTCCGCCGGATACCTCGGTAATTTTCCGCTGCGCCAGTTCCTCAATGCCCATTTTCCGCATCAGGATTCTGGCCCAATGCTCCACTTCCTTCCCGAAAGACTTTCCTTTTTTCAGGCGGCAGGCGGGCAGCATGATATTGTCGATCAGGTTCAGACTTTTCAACATGTTCATTTGCTGAAAGACAAATCCCATCCGCTCAAGCCGCAGCCCGGCCCGCTCATCCTCCGACAAGGAACAGATTTCCGTGCCGCTGACCCACACTTCACCGGAATCCGCACGATCCATGCCGGACACCTGATAAAGCAGGGTGGACTTTCCCGAACCGGAAGGCCCCATGACTGCCACCATTTCCCCATCATTTACGTTGAAACCGATATCCTTTAAAATTCCATCCTTACAAAGATTTTTCACTATTAATATTTCCGACATGATCCTTACTCCCTTCCTCTACAACACTCATAAGCCCTGATATTTTTAATCTCCAACAATCCAAGCAGGATTGCACAAAGCACCGTAACCACTGCAATACCGGGAATACGGACGCACACTGCCTTATAATCAATCAGGAAATGAAATCCCGTCGCCCCAAGCATTTTTAGGAGAAGTCCTGCCAGCTTCTCCCCCAGCAGGTTACCGGATAGTATTCCGGCCAGGATGCCGGTCACTACCACAGGCAAATACCTGAAAAGATACAGCTTTTTAATATCCCTGCCTGTAAAGCCGATTGCCTTTCGCAGGGAAATATCATAGCGGTCCTTTGCCACCAGCAGACGGGTAAACAAAACTACCACCACAAACATCACCAGGGCTGCTGCCAAAACCGCCACTCCCGCTGCCATGCGTATTTCCCGGATAGTCTGCCCATAGGTATCAGCCACATATTCCTGAATATCCACTACCTTGACACTGATGTCACTGTCAGACAGAGTCTTTGCACATTCGGCCAACCAACTCTCCCTTTCCGTTCCATCCTTCAGTGAAACATAAAATACACTCCACATCAGAGGCCCGTTACCGGGAAGATACGCTGCTTTGGCCGTTTTCCCGCCGTTGGTGATATCCGAATAGATTCCGCAGATGGTATATTCCTGTATCATTTCTTCCACCTGCAACAGGAGCCCGTCCCCTAAAGACAGCCCCAACTCATCCGCACACAGACAGGACAACGCAATCTCATTTTTCTCTTTGGGCGCTGTTCCCTCCGCATAGGTAACCGGGAAGACGGTATGGTCACCCTGCTCAACCTGTAAGCCGCTGCGGGAACCGTCCGGCAGATATACCGAGCAGGAGGTTGTGCGCAAAGTAACGGAACGCTCCACCCGCTCATCTCCGGTAAGCACTTTCTCCACCAGTCCTGTCTTGCCTGCAATATCCTCTGTCTGACGGATATCCAGACGGATTTCCCCGTCTCCGATTCCCATGTAAGTGACGAACTGCAGGGCGGAAATGGTGCTTAACAGATTCTGCGGCAGCGTCATCATAAAAATCCCCAATCCGATTACCAGAGCGACAATCAAATACTGGAACGAAGGTATATGTTTCTTTTCCTTTCTACCGCCTCCCTGCCTGCCGGCAAGTGCCTCCACCGCTGACAGCTTTTCCATGCGCTTCAGTGTCCTTCGAATAGAAAGGAGCAAAATTCCTTCCGTTAAAGCTGCACCTGCGAAAGCCGCCACAATTCCCGTCATTCTGTTCCCTGACGCTCCGTATAGTTCCCGCATATGTGCTGCTATTGTTCCTTCTGCCAGCACTGCCAAAAGCAGCCCGGTCACCGCTCCCAATCCGGACAATACCAAAAACTTCAGAAAATAGATCTGCCGGATATCACCCTTGGAAATTCCAATAGCCTTCAGCATTCCGATTTCCCTGCGGTCCGCCTCCAGCTGCGTCAGCAGCGTAAACCGGATGCAAAGCATGGAAATCAACAGAAGAATCACACTTACCAGAAGAATAACCAGTATCATCAAGCCGTCCGAAAGCGCATTCATCAGGCGTATCAACGGTTTGGTAATTACCGGCCCGTTGGAGGGCAGTCCGGCATCCGCATATTCCGTGGCGAACCCATTGACATCCGCTGTTTCCTGCAGCAGAAATTCAATCAGGTATTCCTCGCTTCCTGCGCCCTTCAATCTGTCATAATCCGCCTCACTTACCAGAAAACGCTTGGAGGACGCCATCATGGAATTCATCTGGGAATCCCTGAGGAACCCTGCAATGAGAAAGGATTCTTCACCGATCTGCACGATTTCTCCCTCCCTAAGGTCATACTCCTGCCGATAGCAGACCGGAACATAGATTTCGCCGGCGGAAACCCGAATAATTTCGTTATCCTGATCCAGCAGATAATCAAACCTGCCGCTCTGTACGCAGACACCGTTATCCTGGATGCTGTCTTTCAGGGAATGACCGTTTAACGTAATTGCACTGTTCTCCAGATTCAAAAAGCATAATGTCTGATACTCCCGTACGTTTTGGTTTTCTTCGGCAAACTGCACAAGTGCTTCTTCCGAAATCTCCCCTGCATGCATCTGCAAAAAATCCGGTGTCTGTGCTTTATTCATCAGCGTGTCAACGGAACCTAACAGATTTGCAAACAGAAAGCAGGTCAGTGCAAACATAAACCCGCTTACCGCCATGAAAAGCCAGGTGGTTACGGCCAGCAGCCGGTTGCCTTTCATATTATTCCATATCATTCGTTTTCTCACGTTATGCTCCCTTCTACGGCTTTGGGCATTCCATTCTCCAGCTTCCGCACTGCTTTTATGGGATAAACAGCCAACGCTATGATCCCAAGCAGCACCCCGGAGGCCATAATGATTACAGCGGCACCGCGCCCGACACCAATTTGCAAACGCTCTCCAATTCCATCCGCCAAAACCCCAGCCAGACCATAAGCCACCACATAACCAATCTGCGATAAAAATCCAATAAAGCCCCATGCCCTGCCTTGTAATTCATCCGCAATGTTTGTCCTTACAAGAAAATCCAGACAGTTGTTGGCAAAGGGCAGCATGGCAAAGAATAAAAATCCCGCTGCACAGATCAGCCAGATGTTCTCCTTCAGTCCAAAGATAATCATTGCAATTCCCGCTACTGTAAGAGATGCCGACAGGATCTTCACATAATCTTTTTTGATTCCTCTCGCCCCTAAAAACAAGCCGGAAACCAGCATCCCACCGGCACTGACCGTTTCCCCAATTCCCAATGTGGCGCTGTCCGCAAAATCCAAAATCAGCGGTTCCGCCAAAATCTGAAAGGTTCCCATGAAACAAGTCATAGCAGAGGCGAGCACAATCAGCAAAAAAACTCCTCTGTTTTCCGTAACAGCCTGCCACCCGATTTTAAGAGATGCAAAAAACGGCTCCTGCTCTTCTCTTGCCTTTGCTTCCAGTCCTTTTCTGACCACTCCGGTACAGATTACAGTCAGAAAGAAGGTACAAATATCCAGAATTAAAAGCAGCCGGATATCCGCTACCGTCAAAAGCGCACCGGCCAGAATGGGGGAAATCAAATATCTGGCACTTCCCGCAAGACTGACCATCCCACTGGCTCTGGAATATTCCTCCGCATCTAAAAGGTCCGTTACCGTTGCACGGTAGGATGGCTCCAGCAGGGACGAAAATACCGAGCTGATTGTTACGCCGATACAGATTTCCGTAAGACTTGCCCCGCCGTTTAGCATGCAAAACAGGATAAACAAAATGCCTACTGCGGAACAGCCGTCCCCAACCATCATAAGCAGTCTCCTGTCATAACGGTCTGCCAGCACACCTGCCGGAACACTTAACAGCAGTGTAGGCAGAAAAGCCAGAAGTGTAACGAGAGCCATGTCTGCCGCACTTCCTGTCTGTTGAAAGACATAGACTCCCAGACCAAAGCTGGTAAGTCCGCCTCCCACTCCCGATACCAGTTCCCCTACCCACAGCAGCAGAAACCTCTTGAAATTACTTTTCTTTTTCATTGTAAGCTCCTTTCTTGCTTTAGACCGACAGTCTGTCGATTGATATTAAAAAATAAATAGAAAGTACACTCACTTTCTATTTTGAAAGCCAGGGGAACAAAGTCCCCCTTTTAACTTTTTATATTTCGCCTCTTTGGAATATCTGCATAAGGGCCTCCTGCAGACTGCCCTGCTCCATCCCCATCAATCGCTCAACATTATAAATAAATCCTGCAATTTTCTTCTCTTTTTCTTCCTGACTCAAATCGTTTATATCAATGCTGTCAAAAGCAGTGTTGGCATACAGCATGGTCATTTCCACCGCTTCTTCCGGATAATCCGTATGGCAGATTCCCTCTCTCACACCCTCTTCTATCAATTCTGTGAAAATGGGATTGATACCCACCAAAAGCCTTTTCTGCATCTTCTGATGCATAAGAGCATTTTGGGGGCGGTGCACCTGTTCCATCACCTCATTGCCGATTTGAGACTCTACATTTAAAGACAGAATTGCCTTTGTAAGCCGCTCCAAAAGCGACAGCTCCCGATTTCGGACAATCTTCCCGGCCTCTGCCATCATACGCTCCGTCATCCGCCGGATGACTCCGTCCAAAATTTCCTCTTTGGACTTGAAATGATAATAAAGCGTCCCGCGGGCTATCCCCACTTCCTCCAGAATATCATTGGTGCTGGTATTGTCAAAGCCCTTCGTGCCGAACAGCCTTTCTGCCGCATCCAAAATCTCTTCTTTTCTTTCTTCCGCTTCCTTTACTATCCGCATGATTCCTCTTCCTGATCTGTACTAAAATCCTTTCTTGTAAAAATTCCGCAACCGACTGTCTGTCGGTAATAGTATACACAAATCCCTTTCCGGTGTCAATTACCGATCCCTTCTTCTTTTATCGTTTCGCTCTTCTTACCGGAATCTGGATTTCGGAAAGCCAGTCTTCTTCTGTCTCCTTATTCCAGACACCGTCAATATACTTTTCGCGGATATTTCCACAAATCTCGTACTCGTTCTCCTCTATATACTTCAGAATTGCAGCATAGGTGCGGGGAAAGTCATTATAAGAGCCTTTATGGTAAATGCAGGCAGCCTGAATCTCCGGAAATTCTTTAAATTTTACAAGACTTGTATCCTCTTTTCTCTCCGTTACCGCCTGACAAGTCTCCACAAGTATCTGTTCATCCTTATATCCGGCCTCCAGGTAATGCGTAAAACAATATTCGGGAAGCGCACAGGTTACATCCAGACGCTCCATTTCCGCACCCATAACCGGCATCATATCAAAAAGGGCATCATAGGTTTCAATCCGCTTTTGCATCGTCGCCGCAATGACAGCAGGAATCGTCTTAATCAATACCGGCGCATCCAGAAATGCATTAGAGTCCGCCATATATCCGTCTATCATGGCAAGCTGCATCGTAAGATCGGAAATCTTTGACAGAATCTCTTCCTTTTTCTTAGCAAGAAAACCCGCCGGATCGGAGATGTTGTTTAGCTTTCTGATATCCTCAAGGGTAAAGCCGGCCTGCTTTAATGCCGTAATCCGATGCAGAACCGGCATCTGATCCATTGTATAATAACGATATCCGTTCTCACCGTCCACAAAGGCAGGGAACAAAAGCCCCTGCTCTTCGTAGAACCGCAGCGTCTTAATGGTTATATGATTCATCTGTGCAAACATGCCAATCTTATACAGATGACTTTTCTCCTTTTCATCCAGGCATTTATGTTCTTTCACCATTTTCATAAACCGACTCCTATTCCCAGCGAAATGTTTTTACGGATATCATACCACAGATTACAGTGATTCCCAAAAGTAAAATAATACTATAGCCTGCCACACCAGGGCGTATTCCCATAGATGCCGCCTTCATCAGCTTGATTCCCTGCGTCAGCGGCAGTATATCAGCCACACGCTGCAGTCCCTTTGGGAAAAGCTCATAGGGAATGGTTGCCCCGGACAAGAACAGCATCGGAAAATACACGGCGCTTGTTACAGCATTCATCACCTTAACGGTTCTGCACAGACTTGCAATCATCAAGCCTATAGAGAACATAGAAACCAATGTCAACAGCCACGCCCCGATAAATGCCAATGCATTTCCCTGCATCCGGTATCCGAAACACAATACGGACACTGCCCATACCAGCAAGGCGGAAAGTACAGCCATCACTGCACTGCAAATGGTATCCGCTCCGAGGATCCAGCCCGGACTGCATGGACTGCAATAAAAATGCTTCAATATCTTCTTATCCCTGTAATCAACAATGACAATCGGAATACTCATAAAAGCACTGCAGCAGATACCAACCGCCACCAGAGAGGCAAACGCACTCTGCAAATAAGTCATCCCGCTGTTTCCTGCCGCCTTGCTTCCGGCAATCATGGCAATAAAAATCAGAACCGCCACCGGCATGCAAAGATTAAACACAAATACATCTGCGGAACGGAAAAAAAGCTTTTGTTCAATACCATATACCTTAAAAAATCTTTTCACAGCTCTACCTCCTCACCCATATACCAAAGATATGCTTCCTCCAGATTGTCATAAGGAGAAGCCTTTACTACTTCCGCCACTGTCCCTTCCGTAACCTTTTTGCCGTTTCTAATCAGCATAATTCTGTCACACAGGTTTTCTGCTTCTTCCATATAGTGAGTCGTAAGAAAAACCGTAAGTCCACTCTCCTTCAATCCCTTCAATGTTCTCCAGACCTCCCGTCGTGCAGCCACATCCAATCCTGTAGTCAGCTCATCCAGAAAAACAATCTCCGGATTTCCAATCAATGCCAGAACCACCGAAAGCTTTTGTCTTTCTCCTCCCGAAAGCTTTACGACCTGACTCTTTTCCAATTTCTCAAGACCAAACTTTTCCAACAACGCATGGTAGTCCTGGGGATGCCTGTATAGCGCAGCATGCTCCCTGCACACCTCATCCACTCTGATTGCAGCCTGATAATTGGAAGCCTGCAGCTGGACTCCTACCTTTTCAAAGATTTCTTTTCGGTGTTTTGCTGCTTCCCTGCCAAGAATGACTGCCCGTCCGTTATCCGGTTTTTTCAGTCCGAGAAGCATTTCAATGGTGGTGCTTTTGCCTGCCCCATTGTGGCCGAGAAGCCCAAAAACCTGTCCTTTTTCCAAAACAAACGAGAGTCCGTCTACGACCTTGCGCCCGCGAAATGATTTTGTCAGCTCACAGACCTCAATACACTCTGTACTCATAAAATTCCTCCTTAAGCTTGTTATGGAGCAATTTTACATCCTCCCCTTAAGGGGAGAGTCAAGACATATATGCCTCCCTTAAAAATTAAATACTTCTTCCCATGCAAAGCAGCCGGATTCTTCTGTGCTCTTCATTGGCACAATCACAGCACCACAACCCTTGAAAGATAATTGTGTTCAACTGCCAGTATCAGCTCGGATGCAAAATGAGATGTATCTGAGCAAAGATAATCTTCCAATTCCGGTACCATGTTCCACTTCTCCTGAACCACACGACAGATCATAGCATCCAATGTGAGTTCCAGCTGCTCCCTGGAATATCTGCCTACAGCCTGTTCCAGCTTCCCATATTCCAATCGGTCCGTTTCCGCTCCCGGTCTTTTTCCGATCATCATACATCCCAGCACATGCCGCAAAAAGATACTGCACAGATTATAAAACTGTCTTTTATAATTGCTCTGAAACCTTCTTAAGATCTCACACACATATTCTTCCGGAAAAGCCCCCAGAAATTTTTGTTCCAGATCGATATACTCCACATACTTTTCTACTGCATCTATTCCCGATACACTCTGAATCGGACAAAGCGTCGGATAATCCATCGTAATAATCGTATCCTGCGGTGCAAACAGCGGATCATAATACCGGAAAAACCCCGGCAGTGCTTTGGTAACCGTATCGTGGTAATTTTCATTGCCATAGGCACAAAAGTTCAAAATCATGGTATTGTATTTTTCCTGTGTCTGTTTTACCTTTTCAATCACTTTTTCATATCCCAGCCGGTACGCCTCTCCTGCCGAAAGCCCTGCATTACTTGCCAGTGCATTTTCTCTTTCATTCTCAGCGATGCAGTAAAGTACCGCCTCCATAAGCCGGTTTGCCCTTTCATAAGTAATGGAAGTACTCTCCCCGGATGTATACTTTCCGGCAAGCTCCGCCACAATCGGCAATAATTCTTCTAACGCATATCCCATAAACTGCCTCCGTCACATTAAATCATTTAATGCCTGCAGAAAAACCTCTCTGTCCCACCGCCTGACAATATCCATCTTTTGGAATTCTCCTCTGCCTTCGGTCTCCTGATATCCCCGATAGCCCGCACGAATAGCCTGTGCAAAAATATCCAAACAGGTTTCCTCCAGATAATCCAAATCCCCAAAGCACACGGTATCAAATTGTTCTCTCATAAATTCCAGAAGCTCATCATCCGTAATCTCATCCAGCATTTCATTCTTATACAGGTAAAAAATTTCCTGCAGCCTTGCAATCATATGGGCGTAATTGTTCCGGTCAATATAGGGCGAATCGCAAAACCGATCAATCAGCTTTGGCAATATCCCCTCCCCAAACTCCACTCTCTGCTGTTCCTGCAGATTAGCACGACGCAATGAAACCAGCTGCTGCGCTTCCTCCTCCGTCAGCACCAGACCAAATTTTTCTGTCCTCTGATTCATCCTGGCCACTGCCTGAACCTGATTTTGCTCAGAGATAAGAGTCATCCATTCTTTTCCTTCCATCTTTCCTCCGCCTTTCTCACATGGTTTTTTGATTATACGGCAGTCAGACAGTTATTAACAGACTTGACTTTTTTGCGTTTTTGTGGTAATGTAATTACGAAACGAGGAAAGTTTTTTATTCTTTCCTCGTTTTTTGTTGCCTTTTGTTCAGCTACAAATAAACCGACATGACAGCTGCCAAAATTTACTTACATTTTACCTCTTCTTCATTGAACAGGCAGAGCAACAGTGATATACTTTACTAAGATTACAACAGATACAGATGTAGCAGGTTAGGGATATGAGACCAAAGAATAAAAAAACATTTGAATTATCCTCGACAAAAAAATATAAGCAATATGAACGTAAGCTTTGGTTGATTCCCTTGGCTTGTTTATTATTTACTGCAGTATGCTCCATTGAAAAAGCGTTTGATGACTTTATTGCAAATCCAGGCATTGCAACGCTGGCCGGAATCATACTGTTTCTTTTACTGGATACAATGGTGCTCTCTATTTTCCCGTTTTTTGTCGGGGAAATTATCATCAGAGCCGGACTTAAGTCAGCCATTCAGAATTGTACCATTACGAGCATGCAGGATTTTGATTATTACCGGGATAAACTGACAGGCTTGTCACCGGCGACTATCAGTATTTTGACAGATTTGGAAGTTGAGCAGAAAAAGGATGTGGCTGCATCCATTTTACAATACGAAAATCTTGGGCTGTTGGCAGAAAAAGCAGATCATACATATTATGCCACCCCCAAATATTATAGCTGCAATGACTTAAATGAAAGTGACCGGTATTTAATAGAGCATTTGGAAAAAGGTGACTTTGACTGGGAAAATGATACGCAGTGGAAACAACTGGCCATGGATGAGGCGATTGCAGAAGGATATATCGCTAACAAATCAATGCCGTGGCAAAATCAGCAAACGGAAGACTCTTTGCAGCCAAAGAAGGGGACTCCGCTAAAGGGACGGCTGATTAAATTATTGCTTGCAGCGATCTGGGTATGCTGGCTTTTGAACGCATCCCCAAGGATCGTAGAGCTTCAACCGTTTTTTACCGTAGCTCCCGGCACAAGCTTGGAAGAGCATATGAACTTAATATACAGTCAACCGGAATTGTTTCTTAAGCTTGTGGAGATGTTTGCTCTGGGAATAGCTGCACTTTTCATTATTTACTTTAACCCAGTGTCCAGGCCAAAAAAGAAGAAAGCTGCCGGTTCCAGCAAAGGCTGTCTTGTTCCGTTGGTGATTGTGTTGGTTTGGTTTGGCTGGGCACTGAGTGCATTGCCAAGAATGAACGACTTCATAGCAATTCTTGAGACAGCGCCGGAAAGCGCAAGCTTTGCAGAGCAGGCAGTCTTTTTAAGTCAGCCAAAGCTGATGCTTGGATGTATAGAGGTCGTAGCACTGTTTATCTACACAATGTTTATCATTGCACATGTGATTGCAATCTTCCCGGCAATGGATGCCATGAGGAAAAACAGAAAATCCATCAAACGTACGGACTATGGCAATCAAATGGCAGAATGTGTGTATGGAATGAAAAATTTTATACATGACTATTCCAATTTAAATATAGCTGACAAGCGTCAGGTAGCTCTTTGGGAGGATTATCTGGTATATGCAGTTGTATTGGAGGAAAATGAAGAAATCGTAAAAGAAATTTCAAGAATGCGGAGGGAAGTATTATGATAGTATTGATTATTTTAGCTGTAGTTATTATTTTGTGTTGTATCGGGTTGGTTTCCGGATATAACGATCTGGTAACGCTCCGAAACAGAGTAGACAATCAGTCCGCACAGGTGGATGTACAACTAAAACGGCGTGCAGAGCTGATACCCAATTTAATTGAAACAGTAAAAGGATATGCCAAATTTGAAAAAACAACATTGACGGATATCGCAGCGCTGAGAAGCAAAGTAATGAATGCCGGCAGCACAAGTGAAGCTTATGAAGCGGATGCAAAGCTTGGAAAGGTATGTTCACAGGTCCTGGCTCTCGGAGAAAGCTATCCTGAATTAAAAGCCAATACAAACTTTTTAAAGCTTCAGGAAGAGCTTTCCGAAACAGAAAATAAAATTGTCATGGCACGACAGTTTTATAACGACACTGTAACCAAATATAATACCGCTATTCAGGTGTTTCCCAAATCTGTAGCGGCAGGCCTTTTCCGGTTTCAGAAAAGGGATTTATTGGAAATCGCTCCGACGGAACGTGAAGCAATCAAAATCGACAGTGACACTTTCCGATTCTAAGGAAAAGTTGGTCACATTAACTAACCCATAATGTCCTTTCATTACCAAAATGTATGTTTTCATCTTCAATTATATCAAATTCAATGCAACGTCCAAAACGCGGCCCAAAGAAATACTGCAAGCAAACCTTGTCGTTTAATATTTCAAAAGTGAAAACAGCTCTGTCATAATACACCTTGCCGCTAAAACCATTATTTCTTCTATTTCCAGGCCGATTCGCCGGCATATTTTAAAACATCATCAAGGATCGATAAATAGCCGTCCCGATTAATATGCATACCTTCAATTGTGTATTCCGCCTTAAGATTTCCTTCTCTGTCCGTTAAAGGTGCATTTACATCAATATATTTTGCATTATGTTTTTGAGCCAGCTTCATAACCTCAGTATTGGCCAGCGCAATCTTGGCATTATTGCGGATTTGCAGGCAGGGCTTCATTTCATTTGTTGCCGCTTCATAGTTAACCGGATAATAAGCCATAATGTACAACTCTACCCCGGGAAGATTCGCTTCAATTTCCGACAATATTTGATCATAATTACTAATCATTTGTTCAAGAGAAATAGAAGCATCACTTAAATCATTTGTCCCGATATTAATAAAAATTCTTCTGGGGGATAAATCATAAACACAAATCTTAAGAACTTTTAAAAGATCCTCTGTTTTGTATCCGCCAACACCTCTGTTGTAAGCAATCAGAGGTAAATTACGTTCCTTTATAAATTCTTCAATAGGAAACATCTCCATCAGGGAAGAACCAACAAATAAAATTTGATTTTTCTCAACAGTTTGATTTAGTTTACGGTAATTTTCAAGCTTTCTGTCTGTTTCCTTTTTTAATTCAGGCGTCATTTCTTTTCCTTTCTTTATATGCTCCAAACAACTTGCGCTGTCATTCCAAACACCGGAATTTTGGCTGCGGATAGTCATACGATACCTCTTAAGTATACTGAAAAATATTACAATATACAATAAACAAAGGCCTACAATTTTTCCGGTATTGTACTTACTTCCACAAATCGTTCCAGTATCCTTGCACTGTCAGCATCGGTTTCATAAGAAAATTCCGGGTGCCATTGCACAGCCCACACAAATCGGGCTGTCGGAAGCCACACAGCTTCCACAAGACCGTCCTCCGAATAAGCCATTGGCTGCAGCTTCGGAGAAAGTGTTTTTACAGCCTGATGATGATAGCTGTTGACAGCTAACTTTTCCTTTTTCAGGAGCTTTTGCAGCGGCGTATTTGGAAGAACAGAAACAGTATGCACAGGCCGGTCATAAGGCGGATTCTGATGGTGCTCCGTATCAGACGGATGCTCTGTAGGAAGATCCTGATAAAGAGTGCCTCCCAAAACCGCATTCATAAACTGAATTCCACGACAAATGCCCAATATGGGTTTGTCACGCTCCAACGCCGACCAAAATAAAGCTGCTTCCATGTCATCACGTTCCACACAGCATTCTCCACACTTTTCAGACGGCAGTTCATGATAAAGCGCCGGAGCAACATCCTGCCCACCGGTAAATAAAAAACCGTCTAAGGTATCCACCAATTGCTGTAATATAGCAGGGTCAGATGTCAACGGCAGCATAACCGGAATGCCGCCCGCCTGCTCAATTCCTTTCATATAACCGGGAAGCATCCAATAGCTTTCTTTTTCCGTATCCACCAAAGGCACAATGCCAATCACAGGTTTTCTCATACTACATTTCCTCCTACCAGCCAAAGCACATTTTACAAATTCCGCAGCAGTCGCCGCATAAAAAAACAGGACAAAGAAATCCTTGCGAACTTCTTTGTCCAAAGCTATTTTAATCTAATATGTATCAATCTGCAACTCTAAATTCTAATCATGATACACAACTCTAATCATTATACCAATAACCGTCTTCATCCTTTTTTCGGGGATGCTCTTTCAGATACGGACTTTGATCTCCTACATTGTCCCTAACCTAAGTTAATATCCCCTCTATTTCATGCCTGTAGAAATATTCAGTCCGTTCGTCAAATAAGATCCACACCACCCTGTCAAATACCCCTGCGTGCTCTCTTAAATATTGGTTCACTGTAGACACTGCAATCTTTGCCGCCCTATCCACCGGAAAGGAATATACTCCTGTGGAAATGGAGGGAAATGCCACGGAACGAATGCTATTCTCCGCTGCCACATCCAGAGAATGGCGATAACAGTCCGCTAACAGTCTTTCCTCATCATGATTTCCGCCTCTCCAGACCGGTCCCACCGTATGAATCACATATTGACATGGCAGATTGTATGCTTTGGTAATTTTCGCTTGTCCGGTTGCACAACCGTGAAGCGTCCTGCACTCCTCCAGCAGCTCTCTTCCTGCTGCCCTATGAATTGCACCGTCAACGCCTCCGCCGCCCAACAGACTATTATTAGCCGCATTCACTATTGCGGAAACATCATTGACTTTGGTAATATCGCCACGCCTGCAGTCAATCTGCGTTTTGGCTCCGGCCTTTCCGTTTTGAAAGCTTTGGTCTCTTTTTTTCTCCTCTGTTTCCATGAATTACCCCTTTCATTTACTGCTTTTTATAAATTGCCGTTTAATGCACTATACTGATGCCTCGATACAAAAAAGGCACATACATGCACAACAATGCCAGCCGCTCCCACAAGCCCACATATAGGAGGTTGTCTTTTTAAATGCTTCGCTGACTGTCAGACAGTTATCTCTATCTGATTGCCCTCAATGCCTATGATACAACTCTCATAATAACCGTCACCGGTTGTTCTCGGACCGCTTATTACCTCATAGCCGTCTGCCTCCAGCTGATGCGTCAATTCATCCACTTTTTCTTTGCTTCCCACTGATAACGCAATGTGAATATATCCTGTTCTTGACATTTCTTTGGCATTATCAGATAAGCCCGGCTTATTCATAATTTCAAGTCTTGCTCCATCCTCAAAGGAAAGAAAATAGGACCGAAATCCTGTCCTGTTATTATAATATCCGCCATTCGCTGCCGCATTGAAATATTTTACAAAAAATTCCTTTGCAGCTTCCAAATTGTTAACGTACATCGCTATATGTTCTATTCTCATATCCCGCCTCCAATGCATTGCAAGCTCATTATACCTATCTACACAAAATAGATTTTCAACCTCTCGTATACCTATAATATCTCCCCGTTGTAACGATATCACCACCATTACATTCATAAGGCACTTCTTTCTCATAACGGAAACCAAGTTTTTGAATAATACGGCCAGACGCAGGATTTTCTACTGCATGAACAGCAATACATTCCTCTATCTTCATAGTCTCTACCGCATACTGCATTACCCTGCTCATAGCCTCTGAAGTATAGCCTTTTCCCCAAAACCTCTTTCCAAGATTATAGGATATATCCCAATTATTCTCATCATTATTAAAGAAAATCAAACAGGTACCTATTATTTCAGATGTTTCCTTTAACACAATAATCCATCTGTTCCATGCATCATTTTCCAAATTGCCAAGCTCAAATTCAACAAACTTCTTTGCTTCATTCATGTCACTGCTTGCTTTCCAACACATATACCTTGATACATCTTCATCCTGCATCCAGCACTGAAAAACAGCTTCTACATCATCAGGATATATTTCTCTTAATAATAATCTGGCAGTTTCCAATTTGGGTGTAATCATATATTGCTCCATCCGCTTATCATTTTCAGCCTTCATATCTCGTTTGTATGGGACCACATCATTTATTGAAACTAATTTATTACAATCTACAAACCATTATATATTCTTCATCATTTTCATCAACAATTTCAAATCCTACATTTTGATACATTTTCACAGCATAATTTGCCTTTTGAACAGCAAGCGATGTCTGCTTATATCCTTGTTTCCTCAAAAGAAAGAGCATTTCTTTCATCATAGCAGTTCCTATGCCCTGATTTCGGTATTCTTTATAAAGAGAAATTGCAAAGGACGGAGTGTCGTTATCAATATGACCATAATCGTTCATAATGCGAACCCAAACCGCCCCTACAAGCTTCTTGTCCGCCTCTGCAACCAAGCCAAAATCTCCCTCTCTTTTCCCAAAATCAGATAAATACACCTGTAATTCCGGTGCTTCGATTATTGTTTTCGGCGGGGGAGACATCCCTTCCGGGATAAAAATTGCTTCATACAGAAAGTCGTCAAGGACATGATATTCTTCTTCATCTATTTTTCTGATTATGTATTTCATCAAGCCAATCCTCTTTCCCCATTGCATACATATCGCCACAGTACATACAGTATATCTCTCCTAAACAAACACTGTCACGATTTTCTTTTATCTTCATCGAAATTCTCCTTCACTGTCACAAATTGGAAGTCAACGCTTTGCATATTTTAAAATTACAAGGTCTGCCAGGACGCAAAGTACAAGATAGATTAACCAACACACTCCATAAGCACTCATTGAGTTTCCAAGCTGCGGTATTGGTGCAAGCGACCACCAATGCCTTCCAATTACCCCTTGAACACAATTAAATACACATGAAATCGGAATAAGACTCAAAATCCAAATATTAATTCCCCAAAAAGAAACGGACGATATTTTCTTATTTTCACCGATAAATTGTCCTATCGCAAAAATCATGCATCCAAATGCCATCACAATGAGACCCACAGCAACGGAACCCGATGTCTGCTCCTCTTTCCATATCAAAATAGCTACGACCAATCCGATAAAATTAAACACGCTGCCTACTACAGAAAAAATTCTTGCATCTGCCTTTTCTCCTGATATATCAGGTATTGGCTCTATTCCTTTTAATAAATAGTCGGTTGTAACATCGAAATAATCACTCAATAATATGATTTTCTCAATATCCGGTGAACTTTGTTCGCTTTCCCACTTTGATACTGCCTGTCTTGACACACCAATTATATCAGCCAGCTCCTCTTGTGATATTCCCTTGCTTTTTCTTAAACTTTGTATTCTGTCAGCTATATTCATAACGGACACCGCCTTTCCTTTTGATAGTTGTATTCTATCTAAAATTGCGGTTGCATTGCTACCATTATCACATTGAATCATGTCAACCATTAGTTACTACCACGCAAATTTCGGTTTATCATGCAAGAATCCTATTTATTTTTCATGCAGCCTTCCATAAATTCTGTCACTGTCATAATCCGGCGCAAATTCCCTAGCCGCTTCACAGATTATTTCAATTCCTTCTATATCTTCTTCCAAATCCTCCGCAATTTCTTCCACGCTTTTCCCCTTGCAAAGCTTTTTACAAATCAGACTTATCAGCTTTCGTTCTCCGCCTTCACTGCGACCTTCGGCAAGCCCCGCACTATGACCTTCGGCAAGACCTGCACTGTGGCCTTCATCTCTTGCTTCTGCCAGTTCTTCCCACCTTTGCATATACTTCACCCCCATCTTTTCCGATTCTTTAATCTTCCGTACCTGCCTGTGAATCAATTTTATTTTCTCGCTTTTGGTTCTGTCCGCTATTTCTGTGGAAGAATCCGTTACATATTCTATAAAATCCAGAAATTCTTCCGAGAAATCTTCCCTGTTCTTCCCCTTTGTATTAATAAAGACCCTGATTGCTCCGTCTCCAATCTTTAAATCAGGACACTCTCTGCAGATTCCCTCAAAGGTATAACGACACAGCCCTTTCCCGAAAATATCAAAGGGCGCTATCAATATAAAACAACTGTCATTCAGTGCATTGAAATCCCTGCTTCCCGGTTCCAACAGAGAAACATCTACGTGGGCCTGATAATAACGGCTCCTCTTCCTGAGATTTCCGGTATTCCTCTGCTGCATTTCCGCATAGTAAATCCTCTTTTCGCTGTCCATGCTGACCACATCCAGCCTGATCTCCCGAAGCTGTGGCGAAATCCTGAATTCTTTCTCCGTCTCCGATCTTTCCAGAAGTCTTGTTTCATTTTCAAGCAGGATACTGACTGCCGCTTCATAAGCCTCCCTGTTATCCATGGTTTCGTCAAATAAAAACCTGTCCACCAGATTCAGGTCTTCCAGTTTGGTTACTGTTTTGTTTTCCATATGTTTTCCTCCTTACTGCAGGAAAATGTATGGAAAGACCTTTGCACAACAATCATGTCTGTTTTCACCTTCCTGCTTTTATCATATTATTGGATTTTCAAAAGCAGGATTTCATCATTGATGCCTATTAAACCGCTGATATTCAATAAGCCAAGAACAGTTTGTACTGCAAGATGCGGTGATACCGCCAAATAAGCTTTCGCCTATAGAAATCTTTTGCTTTGGAAACATTGTATCATGTGGTCACTATATATTCAACCATTTTTTATGTTTTTTTGAACATATTTAAACTTGGTGTTGCACAATCATAGCAGTCATAGTATAATTACCAAAAACAAGTTGAAGAAGCGAGTAGATTATGGTGAATGCTACAGAGAATCGGGGCAGGTGAGAACCGATGCAAGAGTCATAGTTGAAAATCCCTTCCGATTGGCAGTCCGAAAGCGAATGCAAGTAGAGGCTGACGTTTTTCCCACGTTACAAGGAACGCATATGATGGTATGACGTAAATAGTTAGAAAGCAGGCTGACTCTCATTCTATTTGCGAATGAGAGTTTTTTGTTTTTCCGATCCCATCAGTGCAAAGATGGGAGGTGGTCGACATGAAAAATGTCAGTATGATTTTAAAGAATATTGAAAAGCAAAAAACTTGAAAACAAACAATTTAAACTCAGGAAAGAGAGGACAAAATCATGATAACTGACAGCTTCGACAATCAATCAGCTGCAAAAATAAACCCGCAAATAAAAGAAGATGCTCTGTGCGTTGACGCCTGTATTGTTACATTTTCCTATATGATTGAGAAATTTGTACTGGAGAATTATAATTGTAAGCAAATCGGACAGCTCTATTCCGTAACAGGTATCACACCCCTATATCAAATAGATTATAACAACAGAAAATTTGCCTTCTACAAAACCTACGTGGGTGCACCTGCATGCGTAGGTGCAATAGAAGATACACTTTCCGAAATAAAGACGAACAAATATATTGTCTTTGGCGGATGCGGATGTCTGGACCGAAAGATTACGCACGGAAAGGTGATCATTCCAACAGAAGCCTATCGTGATGAGGGCACTTCCTATCATTATGCTCCCGCATCCGACTATATCAAGGTGGCAAATGCTCCCATAGTAGCAAAATTTATGAAGGAAAACGGGATCCCCTTCGCAATGGGAAAAACCTGGACGACAGACGCCTTATACAGAGAAACCATAAACAACTTTGAAAAGAGAAAGGCAGAGGGATGTATTTCGGTAGAAATGGAATGTTCAGGCGTTCAGGCAATGTGCAATTTCAGAAATTTAGAGCTGTATATGTTCTTTACAAGCGGGGACTTATTAGACGCACCCAAATGGGACACAAGATGTAAGAATGGACAAATTGCCGGAACGCAGCATGATACGGGACATTTTAACATAGCAATTGCGCTTGCAGATTATGTATCGTCTTTGAATTCGTAAAGCGGCAATCACGGTTCTGATTTACAGTTTCCATCTTTCGCACAAGAGCTTCCCGCCAGCTTCCAAATACATTAAATTAAAATGATCCATAGGATTCAGAAAATGCTGTCAAGGAAGGTATCTCTTCCCTGACAGCATGCTAAATATTATAACTTAATCCCCGTGTTATGTTAACTCAAATTTGATAAAACAACCTTTTCTAAGTCAAAATCCTTTTTTGCATTTTATTTTCCATACTTGCTGCTCACAGGATACAACTCAAACTCCCAGCTTTCAAAAGGCGGGATGACTAAAAAATCTTTGTCAAAATAGCTTCTGATATACTGGGCTGCCCGTTCTTCGCAAGCTTTATAGTTTGTTACTCCTCCATACAAATATCTCACTTTCAAATTCTGATTTTCCCAGCTCCTTAAATCGGAACTTATCTCTCAAAGTCTATCTGTACTAATTTTTTCCCATTAGGCAGCATATGCTCCAAAGTTCTAATTACACCATAGTCAATTTCAATCATTGCTTTCTCTAATGCTTCTTCTTCCATTTGATGATGTACTTGTTCCAATCCGTCAAACACATGCAAATATGGTGAATCTGATACCCAATTATCTTCAGTGTTAATTTGAATAATGCATGAAACATACTTCGGATTTACCTGCCTGACTGTCTTTTGAAAGCACTCATATCCAATATACTCAATCAACAGATTTGCAATAACCATATCTGCTTTTGGTAACTTATCAGTTTCACTTATCAAATTAATACATAGACATTCCAAAAGCCCGTCTAAATCCGGGTATCTGAGAATAACTTCTTTAAGATAAGAAGAATTGACATCTACTCCATATACTTTTTCAAATTTTTCTTTTTGAATATGTTCAAGACCATTGCCACCTGCAATACCCAATATCATTACACTCGAAATAGGATAAGCGTCAAATTGACCTTTCATCATTTCATTCATAGCCTGAAGCTGCATAACAGAATCAAGTTTCATATGATTTTCATAATCAGATAATGAAATTTCTTCCCATGGGTTTTTCATTTGATCACTTCCTCTTAAATCTCAATCTAAATGTATCATTCTAAATAATACTTTCTTTTCGTTCAGACAACGGTCTTGCATTATCACGTATAATCAAGTCTGCATGATGCTCTACCTGATAATCTCACTCCAATTGGAAATTCCTATCAGTTCCTTAGCAAAATCCGTATATTCCGCACGCTGGGATGTGTCAATATATTTAAATACATTGTAAATCTGCTTATGACGCCCGCCTGCATCCGATAAGCCAAAGGCAAGTCCCTGAGCCACTTCTTCCGCCGCATCTGTTTCACGGTTTAGCAAAAACCCATCGATCTCGTCATAAGCTTCTACTTTATAATACGCATAGGCAAAGGCTGCTGCCTGGTAAGCCTCACCTGCATGAGAGGTATAGCCCTGCTCACTGAGCAAAATGCTCCTAACCTGTCCGTCATCCGTCAGGAACTGATCCTGCTTCATATAATTGATCAGCACCTCAATATTGGCCATGGTAATCATGGAGGTGTCTGCACTATGCTTTACATATTTGGATGATTTCCATATCCTAGCTTCCGTAAGCGGTACATTATAGGGATGCTGGGCAACTCCCCAATCAATATTTCCCTTGGAGGATATATTTTTGTTGAACACATCCAGTATATCTCTTCCGTCATAATTGGTATTGTTTTTAATATTCCGGTCCCACTGCTGATCTATGGAAATATATACTCTCGCACTGCTGCTCACACTCTTAATTGCAGTGTAGAATACACGGAATGCCTTTGCATACTCCTCCACATAGGTATCAATATCCGTATACTTCATATAATTCCATTCCTTGCGGGCATTGATCTCATTGGCAATAACCCAGTTAGAAATTCTTCCATGTGAATTTCCCGAATATCTCTCTGCAAGGAAAGAAGCGATTGCCGCCATATATTCTACGCCTGATTCTTCAGTACCGTTAAACATATAATAGGGCGCAGTGCTGCCGCTTCGGGCATCAGGATGTATCAGCTGCGGATATGCAGAGGAATAATTGTTCAAAATGATTGCTGTAGTGGTAATTCCTTTGGCCGTCAACGTTCCGAAAACCAGGTCATACTCTGCCACCACCTGTCCGTTAAGGGTATAGGTCTTCCCGTTATAAGTATAATAAATGGTTGGATAGGCAGGATTGCTGGTAGGACCAAGCAGCCTTGCGACAGGAATATTATATGCCGCCTGCTTTACTCCCAGATCATCCAGCTCACTGCCTCGCAGCTTGTTGGGGTCTACCAATAGGCCCTTCTTTGATGCAGGTTGCTGGAATACGGAGGTATATTTGGCGACTGCCTCCGGATTGGTAATATACTTGGGAGTGCTTACCTGTACATATTTTCCGTTCAGCTTCACTGCTACCACAAACTTCTTATACAGTCTGCTTCCCGACATGTTATAATTGAGTCCTGCTGTCATAACAGTCTCACTGTCTTTATATTCCCTGGCAATGTAATCCGCCCCATCTGCAATACCTGTGTCATAAGTATTAAGAGCAAACAAGTAGTAAAATTTATCGTCACTTTTGGGAATACCGTCACCTGTAGCAGTAACGGATATCTTTTTATTTTCCGGATTAATAATACATTCGCTTATGGTTACAAAATTTGATCTGTTTGCATCTGTCAGTTCATAGCTTTGGGGTCTCTTTTGGTACGAATCCAGTACTGCACTTCCCGCCGTAATGATGTGATCCACCACATCATCACCTATATCAGTATCCTCAATTTCCTGAAGGATTTCCTCCACAGACTCCGTCAAATCAGGCTCCGGTATTTCCTCAATGGGCTCCTTGCGAAGCAGGAAAAACAGGCCGGCACCTATTGCCCCTGTCAAAATCAGCACTGCAAGCATAATCCCTGCCCAAAGCAGTATCTTCCCTCCTTTGGTCATAGGCTGCCTGGTGCTCCTTTTCTTTTTTATCGGTCTTGCTTTTTTCCTTTTTGCAGGTTTCCTTTTCTTATCCTTTTCCAAACTCATATATTTTTCCTTTTATCGATTTTCTTATTTATCCTGTTTTTGCGCCGCATACTCCTCTGCTTCCTGCTTGATGCGCTTCATATGCTCTTTTATTTTTACCTCATAGCCGTTTCCCGACGGCTGATAAAACTCCCTGCCGTTAAGCTCATAAGGCAAATACTGCTGCTTCACATAATTATTGGGATAATCATGTGAATACAAATATCCTTCGCCATGCCCCAGCTTAGCTGCTCCTTTATAATGGGCATCCTGCAAATGTGCCGGTATAGGCAGATTTCCTGTCTCTTCCACTGTTTTCATCGCTTCTCCTATCGCCTTAACACAGGCATTGCTCTTAGGTGCACAGGCCACGTACATGGCTGCCTGCGCCAAAATAATCTGTGCTTCCGGCATTCCCACACGCTCCACCGCAAGGGATGCATTGACCGCTACCTGCAATGCCTGCGGGTCTGCCATTCCCACATCCTCTGCCGCATGGATCATAATTCTTCTTGCAATAAAGGTAACGCTTTCTCCCGCATACAGCATTCGTGCCAGATAATAAACTGCCGCATCCGGATCAGAGCCGCGCATACTCTTAATAAATGCCGAAATTGTATCGTAGTGGTTATCCCCCGACTTATCATATCTTACCGCACGCTTCTGAATGCACTCCTGTGCCACCTCAAGGGTAATATGAATCTTTCCGTCCTCCGAGCGCTGGGTCGTCATAATCCCAAGCTCAATTGCATTTAATGCACATCTGGCATCCCCACCGGAAATATCCGCCAGAAACTCCATGGCATCCTCATCAAGCACCGCATCATAGGAGCCCATCCCCTTCTCCGTATCATAAACCGCTCTTTTCAAAAGCTGCTTGATGTCCTCCATTCCAAGAGGCTTTAACTCAAAAATAATAGACCGGGACAACAAGGCACCGTTTACCTCAAAATAAGGGTTTTCAGTAGTGGCTCCGATCAAAATAATGGTGCCGTCCTCCACAAAAGGCAGTAAATAATCCTGCTGTCCTTTATTAAACCTGTGTATCTCATCGATGAAAAGGATTGTCTTCTTCCCGTACATTCCAAGAACATTTTCGGCAGTTTTAACTACCTCTTCCATGTCCTTCTTGCCCGCCACCGTGGCATTAATCTGCGTAAATTCCGCACTGGTGGTGTTGGCAATCACTCTGGCAAGGGTGGTCTTTCCTGTTCCCGGCGGTCCGTAAAAAATAATGGAGCTTAGCTTATCCGCCTTGATTGCCCGATATAAAAGCTTGTCCTTTCCGATGATATGCTGCTGTCCTACTACCTCATCCAGCGTGGAAGGACGCAGCCTAGCCGCAAGCGGGGATTCCTTTTCCTTGCTTGCAGACCGCATATATTCAAATAAATCCATGCTTCACCTCAAAAAATAAAGAAATCGCAGTGCCGCAAATAGGCTTCGCCCTGCCGCACTCTGCTCCATTCGCAGTGCCGCTCGCGCCTTTCAGGCTCTCGCTCACGGGCTTCGCCCTTCTGCTCGCTGCCCATTCGCAGTGCCGCTCGCGCCTTTCAGGCTCTCGCTCACGGGCTTCGCCCTTCTGCTCTCTGCTCCATTCGCAGTGCCGCTCGCGCCTTTCAGGCTCTCGCTCACGGGCTTCGCCCTATCAAAACGCAAAAAAACAAATGCTCCTGCAAGCAGACGCATTTGCCTTTTTACGTTTTGCACTGCTCATTGCCATCGTGTACATTATACATGATTTGGGCGGTTACGCCAACAGTGATTTTTCCGTTGCATCCGGTTATTTCATCTATTAAAATAGATACAGAAATGAAAAAATTACTCAAAAAGGAAGGTGTAGATATGGAAAAGTCAAAGGTATATTTTACGGACTTTCGTGCTCATCTGGGAGAAGGGCTTCCCACCAAGTTAAAACGTCTGATTAAGAAGGCCGGTATCGGTGAAATAGATATGGATGGGAAGTTTGTTGCCATCAAGCTGCATTTCGGAGAGCTTGGAAACATCAGCTATCTTCGTCCCAACTATGCCAAGGCGGTTGCCGATGTGGTAAAGGAGTTAGGTGGACATCCTTTCCTTACAGACTGTAATACGCTCTATCCCGGCAGCCGGAAAAATGCCTTAGAGCATCTGGAATGTGCATGGGAAAACGGCTTTACGCCGCTTACAGTGGGATGCCCCGTTATCATTGCGGATGGCCTTAAGGGGACAGATGACATTGCGGTTCCCGTAAAGGGCGGAGAATACATAAAAGAAGCAAAGATCGGCAGAGCCATTATGGATGCGGATATCTTCATCAGCCTGACTCATTTTAAGGGACATGAAATGACAGGCTTCGGCGGTGCCATTAAGAATATTGGAATGGGCTGCGGCTCCCGGGCCGGAAAGAAGGATCAGCACAATAACGGAAAACCGCAGATCGATCCTGACAAGTGCAGAGGATGCCGTGTCTGCCTGCGTGAATGTGCCAACAACGGGCTTGCGTACAATGAAACCACTCACAAAATGTCCATCAATCCCGACAACTGTGTAGGCTGCGGACGCTGTATCGGTGCCTGCAACTTTGATGCCATTGAGTTTGCCAACTGGGCTGCCACCAAGGATTTAAACTGCCGTATGGCAGAATACACTAAGGCTGTTATTGACGGGCGTCCCTCCTTCCACATATCCCTGGTAGTGGATGTATCTCCAAACTGTGACTGCCACAGTGAAAATGATGCGCCTATTCTCCCTAACCTTGGTATGTTCGCATCCTTTGACCCGCTGGCACTGGATCAGGCATGTGCAGATGCCTGCTTGGCATCCACACCGCTTCCGGGCAGCCAGCTTACCGACAACATGCAAAAGGCGGATTTTGTAGATCACCATGACCACTTTACCAACTCCACACCGGAATCCGAATGGAAAAGCTGTTTAGAGCATGCGGCTAAAATCGGCGTCGGAAACAGGGAATACGAATTAATTGTGATGAAATAAACCTTTACTGGTAACAGTTCAGCCTTCCTGCGCCGCCTCGGATACGGCACTGCTTCTTTGAAAGCAGTCATAGCTGCTATCAAAGAAGCAGTACCGTCTCCGGAATCAGCGTTATTCGGGACTCCTTCCAAAGAATAACCGCTATCTGCTCTCCCGCAATGGGCTTAAGAGCAGCAAAAGAATCACCCGCATATTCTGCCAGACAAACGCACAGGCTGCCATCACTGCCTGTTGTCAGAACACTGTCCACAGATATAAAACTGTTTTCAAACAAAGTGACCGTCTTGTCTGCCGTATCAAAGTATCCTGCGCTGCTGCCATGAACTCCCGATCCACAGGAATAGGTAAAATACAATTCACAGAAGCCGTCTTCATTTAAGTCGGCAACCGCAAAGGAGGTTGCTCCCAAGCCGCCAAACCATTCCCCCAGCTGGTATATTTCATCCTCATACAAGATAAAAGAAGCGCATGATGTATCAAATTTAAAGATTTGAAAACCGTAAAGATCAGAAATATTCTGCGGAGTTACATTATAGCACTGATCGGTATCATATCCGGCATCAAAATCACCCAGACGTTGCTCAAATTCCTTCACATTCCTTAAAGACGGTGTGAGAGCAAAGGTTTCTATGGACTTTGGCTCAGCCGATGTTTCGATGAAAGCCCTTACGCCGACGGCAAAGGATATAGCAAGGACTATAACAGCCACAGCTGCCGCAAGTATTATTTTTTTATTCTTCATATACTTATCCACCATATTTTATATCTTACACGATCCCCGCCTTTTGGGCAAAATAATTCCGTTTTTCCAAAAGCTCATCTTGCTTTTCCTTTGGCATACACTTAATCATTTCCTCATAATCCATTTCCGCCATCGCTGTTCCCTTTGTCAGAATAAGGAGCTGTGTATTTCTCCATTCCTCCCATAAGTTGTCAAACAGCTTTCGGCTGTCCGTAAAGGTGGTAACCCCGTCAAATCCATTCGAAGGCCTGTAATACTGCAGCTTCACAAAGCCGTACCCTCCTGCGTCCAGTACCAATATGTCATCTTCCTCATATAACTCCGAATAGGCCTCTGCAACTTTCCTGCATTTCTCCCGTTCAATCTCTGAGATATATACCTGCTTTTCCATATTCCTATAACCTCCTCGATTTCCATTTTAACGTATTGTTATGCGTATATCCATATTATAACCATATTCTTTTCCAAATCTTCAAATTTATTTTTATATACCCGAAAAGAGAGCAAACGGTTTTAAAGCCGCTGCTCTCCTTTCTTATATTGACCCCTACACAAGCGTATTATTTAATCGTCTTATTTTGCACCTTCAATTGCCTGCCACTGTTCTTCAATAGCTGCACAGGTAGCATCCTTATCTGCTGTACCGGCAATATATGCCTGAATCAGTTCACCAAAAGTCTGATGCCAGCTGTCTGTTGAATAACAGATAGAAAGAGGTGCCGTTCCTTTTTCTGCTGCAAGCGCATTACCCTGATTGATAACCGTAAACTCGCTTTCAGCATCAGTGGTAACAGGAGGAACAACGCCTGCCACGTCAACGAACCATGCTTTTCCGTAATCGGATGTATACCACCAGTTTACAAAATCAAGTGTAGCCTGTAATACCTTGGAATCCTTTGCTACATGAAGTGCCTGATCGGAACCTGCAATTACCTGACACTGAGCGGCATCATCAGATACCGGATAGCCGTTAAAGCCAATCTGGATATCAGGATTGATTGCCAGAATATCTGCCTCAACCCATGCGCCCTGTCCAAGGATCATAGCTGCCTTTTCGTTTGCAAAAGCTGCTTCCTCATTTTCAAGTCCTGTCTCAAGAGGCTTATCATCGCCATACTTTACTGCCAGATCAATTAACTGGAAGAAGTTATCATAAAGCTCCGGATAGTCGGATACCTTTGCCTCACCCTTTTCAAATGCTGCAACAAGTGATGCTGCATCTGTACCTGCATTTACTGCTGCTGCATCAAGATAGTGCTGCCATACATGCTTGAATACCCACCACTCGCTGAAACCTGTACTGAATGGCTTATAGCCATTTGCTGAAATCTTTTCGCAGGCTGCTTCCAACTCTGAAATGGTAGACGGGAACTCTGTTACACCGCACTCCTCCAGGATTTCCTTGTTGTAGATCATACCGAAGAAATTACCCTTAATAGCGATACCGTATAAACCGCCGCCTTCCTCGGAGGACTTCATCATCTCTGCTACTGCGGGATCGATAGTCTGAGCAAGTGCTTCATTTTCCAGATTGTAAGACCATTCTCTGTAAACATCAATCTCCTTACCGGATGTGGAAGCAAAGATATCAGGTACCTCGCCGGAATTCAGCTTTGCCTTCAACATAGTGGGATAATCGTTCTGTGTGGTTTCATAATTGATTGTTACGTTAGGAGCTACCTCTTTATAGGCATCGATCAGCTCATTGATAGCGTCAGCATATTCAGGTGAACTGATGAACATATAAATTTCTGCCTCCTCATCTGATGAAGCAGTATCCGCCTCAGGTTCTGCCACCTCATCTGATGCATCATCTGCCTCATCAGCAGCTGACTGCTGGCTATCCTCTGCGGGAGCCTCTGCCGGTGTATCCTTAGCACCACAGCCGGATAAAGTACCTGCGATCATTGCTGTTGCAAGCAATAGACCCAAAAGTTTCTTTTTCATAAAAACAACCTTCCTTTCTCTTTTTCCTTTCGGAGTGTTTTGACATATACCATCAGCCCTTTACCGCACCGGCAACCACTCCGTCCACAATATACTTCTGAAGGAAAATGAAGATAATGATGGACGGTACTACCGCCAGTACCATAGCAGTCATGGCATAGTGCCATTTTGTATTCATCTGGCCTACAAAGGTGTAAGCCGCCAGAACCAGAGTTTTAGTTTTGTTGCTGCTGTTTACCATCAGGAGCGGAAGCAGGAAGTCATTCCATATCCACATCACATCCAGCACGACAACCGTCACGGTGACGGATTTCAAAAGCGGAAAGATAATAGCAACAAATGTTTTAAAGGCGCTTGCGCCGTCAATGGTGGCACTTTCATCAATTTCCTTCGGAATTGTCTTCATGAAATTGTAAAAAATGAAAGTAGCCATGGGAATACCGAAGCCCCAATACTGAACACCCAGCCCAAGCTTGCTTCCCGAAAGATGAAGCACATTCATGGATTTTAACAGGGTGATCATAATCGTCTGAAAGGGAATCAGCATAGGTGTAATAATAATCAAATGAGCGATTTTGGTATACCGGTTTCTTCTTCGATCCAGTGTGTAAGCTGCTATGGAGGAGAAAGCCACGATACCGATTATACCGGTTACCGTAATTACCACGTTATTCATAAACAGCTTAAAGTAATCGATCTTATCAATTACATATGTGTAATTCTCCCATGCAGGATATGTAGGAAATGCAATGGCATCCGAAACAATTTCCCCAAAGGGCTTCAATGAATTCATAAACATCAAAAACACCGGATAGATATAAATGCACGCTGCAATCACCAGTATTAAGATAACTGCGCCTTTTTGAATGGCTCTTTTTTTCTTCATGGACATTACAGATCCACCTCCTTGCTGCCAAACAGCTTAAGTACAAGCTGTGTTACTACAAGCACAAACACAAAGTAAATAATGGATTCCGCACTTCCCAGTCCATAATTATTATTCGTAAATGCGTCCTTATAAATCTGCAGCGTCACACTGTAGGTAGCTTTGCCCGGACCTCCCTTGGTCAGCGCAAGAATAATGTCAAACACCTTCAGGGAATTGGTCAGCGACATAAAGATACAGGTAGTAAAGGACGGCCCAAGAAGAGGCAGGGTCACCTTAAAGAACTTCTGCCGCTTATTCGCCCCGTCAACCGTAGCTGCTTCCAATACATCTGCGGGAACTGCCTGTAATCCTGCTATGTACAAAACAATGTAAAAACCAAGCGCCTGCCAGACACCTACAAACACTACGGAATAAAAGGCAAGCTTGGGATCTCCCAGAAAGCTTTCATTCCAAACGGCCCATCCTGTTACCTCATACAGCTTGGCAAAGCCCTGGGTAAAAATAAACTTCCAGATAAAGCCAACAATTGTCATGCTCATGATATAGGGTACGAAAAAAATCCCCCTAAACACATTAACGAACTTAAATTTCTGAGTTAAAGCAACTGCCAGCGCCAGTGCCACTATGTTGGCAAATATCACAAAGCCCACCGTATATTTTACGGTAAACCATAAGGCTCCAAGATATTCGCTTCCGCCGCTTAAAATCGCTTTAAAATTGCTTAGTCCGATAAAAACCGGTTCCTTGGAAATTCCGTTCCATTCCGTCAGGGAATAATACCCGCTCATGATAAAGGGGATATACATCATAACCGTCACAAGCAGAATTGCCGGCAGTGTAAAGAGTACGGTCTCTATCCATTCCTTCCATCTGATCGGTTTTCCATTCTTCATCACGTCACTCCCTTCTTTTTACATGCTTATCTTTTATATTTATTTATGTATTTTTATTTTAAATCATGCACTTTGTACAAAAAATAGAAAATCAAAAACAATCAAGGGTAAAAAAACAAACAAAACTACGCAGGTAAATTGAACCTTTCCTGTAAATATTGTATAATTTTATACATAATTAGATTAAGCAATGCTGTCTGGAATGGAGATTTTTTATGCGTCTTAAGGAAAAGGCAAAAAATATTTTGAACCATATTCCACTGTGGATGCAGCTTACACTGTTTACCACAATGATTTCCTTTTCCGTGCTTTTATACCTGATTTACACTGATTATCAGCGCAACCAGCAAATCATTACCGACACGCAGGTTGACACCTCCGAAAGACTGCTCTCCATGGAAATGCAAAATCTTGAAAAATATATTATGGAGCTTTCCGTTTTCAGCATTCAAAGCTGTTATGATCATACCTTTACACGGATTGTAGAGCAGGAAAGCGATATCCTTCCCAGCGAAGAAACCTATATTAAAAGCCAGATGCGCGCTTACTTTTATTCTCGAAGCGATCTGGAAAGTTTTGACGTATACCTGCTAAATCACTCCCTGCGCTTTTCAAGGAGCCATGCAGGAATTGGCACCTCGCACATTCTGCCTGAGGAAATACGTTCTACCGACTACTATATGCGCTGCGTACAAAATTCTTATTTTCACGCAGTTCTGCCATCCGACGACGAGGATATCCTTTTTTACTATTACCGTCCTCTTATCCGGATTAAGACCAAGCAGCCCCTGGCCATGGTTTCCGTGGCAGTCAACAACACCTATTGGAATTCCCTGACCAATAATCATCAGCTTCCCGGGGAATTTATTTGCCTGGCCAATGAATACGGCGAGCTTCTGCATTCCGGCGCACCGGAACTGATTTCCTCCGATACGGATCATACCTTTCAGGAAATTGCGGCGAAGGCGGCAAAGCACTCCTCATTTTCTTGTGTTCTCGACGGAATGCCCTACCTTGTCACCTTTACGGAAGGCAGCAAATACCATATGCAGCTGTATTCGTTTCTTCCTATGTCTTATATTGACAACCAGATTGCCCAAGCCAGACGCCTTGTTCTGGTCAGCGGCCTTTTAGTCTGTCTGGCGTTGTTTTTCCTTATGACAGTACTGATCCGTCTTCTGACCAATCCGCTGATGCTTCTTGCCAAAAAGCTTGACTACGTAGGTGAAGGTGATTTCACTTCTCCGGCAAATATCAGCGGAAGCTTGGAAATTTCCGATCTTTCCAACAGCTTTAACGATATGATTTTGCATATTGACCGGCTGATCAAGAAAAATTACATCACGGAATTGAACGAGAAGGATGCACGGATCACTGCCTTGGAGGCTCAGCTAAATCCGCACTTTCTATACAACACCCTGCAGGCCATTGCCACCGAAGCACTGATAAATGATCAGACGCAAATCTACAATATGATAACCACACTGGCATCCGATCTTCGTTACACCATCAAAGGCGGCAAGTATGTACCTCTTAAACAGGAAATGGACTATGTTAAAAATTATATTCTTCTTCTTCAGATGCGTATGGACGACAAGCTAAGCGCTTCCTTCCAGATAGCACCTGAAACAGAAGCGCTTTATATTCCTAAAATCAGCATTCAGCCGCTGGTTGAAAATTCTGTCATTCATGGTCTTGGACCTGACAGGGATTCCATCGATATTAAAGTAAGTGCATACACCAAAGACGAACTTTTGTACATCACCGTCTGGGACAACGGATGCGGTATAGAAAAGGAACAGCTGCAGCAAATTCTGGAAACCTTTCAACCGCAAGCCTTTTCTGCACCATCTAACGGTATTGGTCTTACCAGTCTTTACGGAAGGCTCCATCTGCTGTATCAGGATCATGCTGACGTAAGGATAGAAACAACAGTAGGGGAATTTACCAAAATCACACTGATTATCCCCGCATCAAAGGAGGCGCCTCATGTATAGGGCTCTTATTATCGACGACGAAAAACCGGTACGAATTGCCATACAAAAACTGGGAAATTGGAGCAAATACCATATTACAACCCTTGACACTGCTTCCAATGGCAAGGAGGGTTTAGCTGCCATGCGGGAGCTGCAGCCGGATCTTTGTTTTGTAGATATGCAGATGCCCATTATGAATGGAACAGAATACCTAAGACGTGCTTCCGAGGAATTTCCGCACACACAGTTTATCATCATCAGCGGCTATGACGATTTCGAATATGCACATTCCGCCATCAAGTACGGAGCATGCGACTATCTCCTAAAGCCCATTGTGCGCGACGAACTGAATTCTGCCATTGAGAAAGCGCTTCTGCGCATTGATCCTGATTTGGATTTTTCCGAAAAGGAGGAAAAGAGTAACATTCCCCCGGAAGAAGTGATTGAGATCATCAAAGATTACATCGAAAAAAATTATCGTAACAATATCAAAATATCCATGTTTGCTACGCAGTACTTCTTTTCCAAGGAGTACCTTTCCAAGCTGTTTAAAAACAAGTATGGCTGCGGCATTTATGAATATGTACAAAAAGTCCGCATGGAACGCGCAAAGGATCTTCTTCTAAATCCGGAAATCAAGATTCAATCCATTGCAGAAAGACTGGGTTATGCGGACAACAACTATTTTTCCAAAGCCTTCCGGCACTACTATGGCATGTCGCCCTCCCAGTTTCGCAAGGAGCATGCCGATGAAACTTAAAAGTTCAGTCAAACAAAAGCTCGTCTACCGTAACAAACTCATAGCCTTCCTCCATCAGCTCATCTACGATTTTAAGAGCTGCAGTTACGGTAGTCTTGTACTGATCATGCATAAGAATAATATCGTTTTCCCCGGCTTTGGCGCAGACCGTATCCACGATACAGGAAACATCACTGCTGCACCAGTCAAGCGGATCTATTGTCCACAAAACAGGAAACATATTCAGTTCCTTTTCAAACTCCTTATTCCAGCTGCCATAAGGAGGCCGGACATAGATGGTATCTTCTCCGGTAATCTCCTTAATCACCTCATTGGTCTTTATAATTTCCTGCTTGAAGCTTTCTGCATTTTGGCTGCTCAGCTGAAGATGACTATAAGTATGATTCCCTATCAAATGACCATTTTCATGAATTTCCTTCACAATGTCAGGATAGGCTTCCACATTCTGCCCGGTTATAAAAAAGGTAGCTTTTACATTTCGCTCTTTTAAGCCCTTTAAGAGCTGCTCCGTATAATAAGGGTGGGGGCCGTCGTCAAAGGTGAGGGCAATCTTTTTGCTGTCCCCGCCTTCCGATACTTTTCCCATGGTTTCAATTTTTTCCTGATTGAAATATCCGATCAAGCAGATTACTGCAAGTAAAATCAACAGGAGAATGCAGGAGAAAATCCTTCTCTTTATATTCATAGAATATTTTCTTTCTGGAATCTTATTCTATTTATATGCTTGAGAAATTTCTCCATGCATTTATTTTCTCATTGAACATTCTCCCTCCTGGCTCTGTAAGATTCACATAAACAATTACTCTTCGCTACTCTATCTTTTTGGGCCCCTCGGACTCTCAACTGTTTCCCTTCGCCCGTGGCTATAAATTAAACTGCTCCACCGTAGATTGCAAAGCAGTAATGCTTCCCATTATATCCTTTGTTTCCCCCGAAACATCCTCGCTTGCATTGGTAATCAACTGTAAATTTTCATTAACTGACTGGATGGCTTCGTCCAGTTCCTTCTGGGATGCATTGATCGTATCTATAATATGATTGATATTGGCAATAGACGTACTCAGGTTTTCCGTATGCGTGCCTAACACATTGCTGACCTCTACATAATAAGCCGCATCCTCCTTATAGCTGTCTGCAAGCCTCTCCAGCTTGTCATAATCTTTCAATACGATTTCATCCAAAAATGAGATCACTTTATTACTTGCCTCGGAGAGCTTATTGACACTTTCCATAACCCTTGAAACCAATTCATTTACTTTATCAATCTCACTACCGGTTGTATTGCTTAACTGCTTGATTTCATCCGCAACTACGGCAAAACCTTTTCCGGCTTCACCTGCCCTTGCTGCCTCTATGGAAGCATTGAGTGCCAACAGATTGGTCTGTTCCGCAATGGCACTAATTGCCTGAGACACCTCCACGATCTTTCCGATTACCTTCGTTTCTTCAATGGCGCTCTCAAGTCTTTGCTTGCTGTCTAACGTTATGTCAATAGCATTTTTCTTATCTTCCAGCAGTTCAGGAACCATCTGCTCCACTCTCACGATAATCTCGTTTGCGCGCTCCGTGATCGTTTGAGCGTTTTGGGCCAGTTCGTCCATATCTTTCGCAACATCCTGACAGTTCTCGTCAATCTCACTGATGCTGGCTGTCTGTGTTGTCACGCTTGCCCCTGTCTCTTCCATAAGGGCACTGATTTCCATAATGTTTCCACTCATATCCGACACATGACCGTTCATTCCCGATATCATATCACGTATCAGTCCGGTTTCCTGCTGCGTTTTCTGTATGGTCGAGACGACTCTGCTCTCCAATTCTTCAATAAGATAGCTGATCTCTTTGACCTCTTTTTTCTCCGCTTTACAGTTCTTCGCACCGATTACCTTTTCCTTGATAAAAGTTTTCATTGCAGCCATTGGCTTTAAAAGCCTGTTTACCACAATATTTAACAGAATGATAAACAATGCCAGCAGAACGCAGTCTACTGCCAGCGGAAGCATCAGATTATTTCTGATTTTATCACTGATCACAGAAGTGGACTGGGTAATTCCAAGACGCCAACCTGTAGTTTCAATTTCCCGTACAACGTAATACTTGGATTCACCGTCATAATCCTTAAACGCGGACACATCCTCTTTCTCAAGATCAATGTTCAGTACATCCGATAAAATCGTATTTCCTTCTTCCTTTGGAAGATATTCTTCATTTGCATGGGTGATTACGCTGTTATCCCCGGCCAGAAGAAAGGTCTGCACGCTCTCATCCGAGCCGGCACTTTGTACCATTTCAATCAGGCTGTCAATGGTAATATCTGCAAGAACAACTGCCTGCTCTCCATCCATTGTAAAGGGTTTCGCAATGGACACGACCATCTGACCTGTTGCAAAATCTGTATAAGGCTCTGTGTAAATCAAATCTCCCGTCTCTACTGCATCGATCCACCAGCCTCTTGTTGTAGGATCAAGGTCAAGGAAAGAATGGTTTGCCGGAAAAACTCCGCCGTCATAGGCAAGACAGCAATAATACATCAGGGCATCCGGATTCTCGGAAAGGTTGGCCTCCAGATAATCCATGACGGGTTCCATATCATCCGTTTCCATTGTTTCAAGCGCATTTTTCATCGTATCCACGATGTATGCCTGCCTGACAAGCCACTCGTCAATCAGTTCGCTGGTATTCTCTGCTTCCTCCGTCAGCGTACTCCTCCCATTGGTGATCAGCACATTCCTCATAACAATACTGTTAAGCGTAGCTGTCACTGCTATAATGATCACTGTGCATAACGCCACATAGGAAATAATGCTGCCCTTGATGCTTCCAAAAAAGCCATTCTTTTGGGCAATATTGGTTTGTCTGGGTTCCTTCATTGCTTTGTACTCCTTCCTTTATTTATCGGACATCTTTAAATTCCTGTATGTATTCACCTTTCATCTTATTAATCATACCACTTCTTATTCTATTTCAAAAGAATTAATTATTTTCAATTCTATGACATTATTCAATCCTCTTTCCCACCACCACAAGCCGTCCGTCCTCCACATGATAGGCACAGGTAGACAGCGTCAGGAATGTATCTCCAAACTCTGCCGTCACACCCGTATCATACATGGAAAGCTCCTTGATATTCTCATAAAAGTAATCAAATTCTTCCTGCGTATCCGCCTGATAAAACTGATAGTACTTAAAGACTTCCTCGTCCGAATTGTAAACCTGTGACAGGAACACTGCCACAATCTCATAGTTTCGCTGCTCATAGAGCGTGTCAAAGGAAATCATAGAGTGTTCCACATAAAACTCCCTATCCCGGTACAAGTCCAAATCTCCGAACATGGAGCCATCCTTCATATTGTGTCCGTATATGATAAAGTTTGTCCCCGGTGTGTGCACATCAGCCTTGCTCCTTACATAGAGGCAGCCATATTTATCCTCGTTTCCGTAAAAATCATGGTGCAGATAATATTCATCATCCTCACACTGCATAACCGGATAATCAATCACCGTTCCTTCAATCGAAAGCCACCCCGCTATATCTCTGTTTTCCTCATATAAAGCCTTATATTGTGTCAGAATGGAAGGTGCCTCCGGCTCTCCCGGGACTTCTGCATCCTGCAGCTCTGCTTCACTACGCTTTTCGGGTTCTTCTGTTTCCTGTGGCTTTGTCTCCTCCGGCAGTCCGCTGTTATCCTCCTGCTGCGCCAATTCCTTCAATTCATTCTGCTGCGCTCTATGCCGTACAGATGCATAGTATGCCTGACCGATAGGGATCAGGCATATTACGATAATGAAAAGAATTAAAATCCTTATACGCCGTTTTTTCTTTTTATGCTCCATAGACTTCATTCCATTCCACTGTAGTCTTCTTTCCAATGCTGTGATAATACATCAGAATTGGGATGATAGCCGCAAGCGCCAGAATTCTGCGAAGTTTTCCGCCCCGGCGTGCCCATCTTATGATCTTTGCGACAAGCTCTTTCTTCTCTTCCTCTGTCATGCCGCACTTACACTCGCCAAAATACAGGCGAAGATAAGCCAAACCTGCAATCATGGCTGCTGTTGCGTAGGGTGCCGAAGAAGTATTGTCGCCGGTCTTCGGCTCATTGTCCTTTGTGGATTCCGAATTATTAACACCACCATTACCTGGCACATCACAATACAAAAGTGCATAAGCGGAAAAAAGATTTGTCTCAAAGGTAACCGTATCCTCATCGGTATCTAAATCATTTAAAATAACAGCTTCACCATTGTGCACACGGATAACGGCAAATTTCCTTGTTACTGTGCTGCTCGTATTCTTCAGGTCATCCGGAACTGAAATGGTTATTCTGATCATTCCGCCTGTTTCGGCTATCCTCTCGCTGCTGCCACCAATGATCTTGAGCAAGCTGATATCAAGATACTGTCCCACTTCAAAGCTGCCCTTTGCACTGTCTATTACCCTCTTATCCTGACTGCTTATACTGTCTGCAGCATCCTCCACAATCAGAAGTATCTTAATGTCCGTTCCCTTTTCTGCTGACTGCCTTTCAGCATCTGTCAAAACAACTGCTGCCAGTTCATCCGTAGTCATGGCAAACTGTGTGCCGGGAGCATTTTCATTATTTTCAACTTCTTTCAGAATCTTTCCGGTGTTTTTACCAGTTACCGGATTCTCTTCTTTTCCCGAATCATCGCCATCTCCAACATTATTTCCACCGTAATCTCCGCCGTCACCGGAACCATTGCCTTCGCTTTTGGATGGATATGCCGGAACTGTGACCCTTACACTCTCGGAAGAAAAGGCATCGTCTGTGGCCTTTGTTCTTATCTCATAACTACCCGGCGCCAGATTTTTAATTTGACCATCATCACTGGCGGTCACCTCCTGCCATGTATTACCTCCGTCTGCAGAAATCTCATAGGTTTCTCCCGGTGTCAGTCCTGTAATTCTTCCATTATCCTTATTCTTTCCGGTTTCACCTGCAGCACTGATACCTGCAAAATCCGCCTGCGGACGTGCCGGTACAGTCAGTTTCTGCGGCTCGCTGTCTGTCTTATCCTTGCCATTTCCGGATTTCACGATCTCAAGGATTTGTCCATACCATTCTTTCTCAAACTCGATAGTTCCGTTTTCATCCGCCGTATGTTCCTGCGTATGTGTTGCACCATCCTCCGCAGTATAGCTCACTTCGTACTTTTCACCCGGCGTCAGTCCGGTCAGCGCCCCATTCTCATAGCTTATCCCTGCCTGCGGCGTGGTTTCCTCTGTAGGCGGAATTGTTCCTATAGTAACCGTACCTGATGCCTCGCTTTGGAAATTTCCCTCCCCTGCCTTGACCCGCACCTGATAGCTTCCGGGCGTAAGTCCTTTTATCTCTGTACCGCTTAAAACAGCATCCGTCCATGTGCTTCCGCCATCGCCTGAAATCTCATAGACGGTTCCCGCCGTCAGTCCTGTTATGATGCCGTCACCTGCTCCCGGATAGGTTTCATCCATATAACCAACAGCCGGAACTGCCGGGCGGCTCTTAACAGGAATTTCTGTCACACCACTTTCCGGGAAATCCCCATCCGAAGGATAACGTATGTAAATTGTGCCTCCAATATAGTCCTTCACATCATTCTCTTTATTCAACTCAATTGACTGGGTGCATGCGGCATCCTTGAAAGCCTCCACCTGATCTGAGATGATAAAGGTTTCCTTCTTATAATCTATTACGACCAGACTGCCTGTGCTGTCTTCGGCAGGTGCATTAAGTCTGGTCGCAATGACTGCATTGCCTGACGGAGAACGGAAGCTGCTTGCTGTTGCCAGATAGTACGCCTCAAAGGTATATTTCGTTTTTGTTTTCAATCCGCTGAATGTAGTATCAGACTGCCATTCACCATTTTCTATGCGGTACTGCACATTAGCAATCGTCTGAAGCGTAATACTGGTATCTGTGCAGCTTGCAAGCTCCGGTGTGGGAGCATTTGGACGAGCCGGTATACTCAGGCTCTGTGCGGCACTGTCAAGGGTAGTGCTGTCATTGCCATTTTTTACAATGGATATTGTAGTGCCAATCCAACTGCTCTTTATTGGAATCACTCCGTTTTCATCCGCTGTCTTTTGGGAACCATTTATTTCATATTCGGCATTTGCCACAAGGCCTGCCAGAGCTTCATCCATATAATTGATCACAGCACTCGGTGTTATCTCCGGGCTTTTTACCTTGACAGTAATGCGTTCAGTTGCCGTATTTCCTGCGTTGTCTGTGGCTGTTACGATAATTTCAGTCACTCCGGTTGGAATTTCATCTGCCCTAATGGTAAAAGTACTACTTTCCACTATGCCCGAGGAATAATCATTCTTATCGCTCTTTGCTGTGACGTTTCCTATCTGATAGGTCACAGACTTAATGCCGCCGGTGATTACACTGCTGCTCATATCATCCTTATCATCCGTTACCCTTACCAGAATATCCGGCGCAGTATCATAATAGTTTTCCGATACCGCACCACTATTCACAGCAAAACTGATCTTTGGCGCATTGTTTTCCACAATAATACCGCCACCGTCCACACTTATCGTCACATTATCAGCGGGATTACCCAGTACGTCGCTGCAAGTAATTGTGATGTTCCCCTTAAATTCTTCCTCAAAGGTAATTTTTGCCTCTGTCACTCCGCCGTTTTTACTGACAGAAGCCGTCTTTGTTTCCACCTTGCTGCCATCTGGGCTGCCGTCCGCATCCACCGGCGTCATGGTATAACTGATCTGTGTCACACCGCTTCCCTCATCAACCACCGGTACATGAATGATCAGACTCTTTTTGCCAATAATCCAATTCAAGAGATTTGTCACCTTATTCTCATAGGTCAGTTTCCCGATCTCCGGCTTTGTAGCATCAAGCTTAACTGTAAACACAGCGCTTTTCGCCGATGTATTCCCTGCTGCGTCTTTGGCATAAAACTGATAAGTATGAGCTCCTTCCATGACAACATAGGAATATTGCCCGCTGCCGCTTGTAAAACCGCTTATCTTTGTATAAGCGCCACTGTCAATGCTGACATAAACTTCCGTCACGCCCACTCCATCATTCAATGTAAGGGGAATGGTATTCTGTGTGCTCGTCCAGTCTGCAGGCAATGTTACGCCGCTTTGGAGGACTGGTGCATCCGGCGCTGTTTCATCCTTCCAGTAAGCATAATAGGTCTTGTTTCCTTTATCAGTTGCCAGAATCTCTGTAACAGCAGAACCTGTGAAACTTGCATTTGTATACCAGCCACCAAAGGTATAGCCTGCCCTGGTTGGTGTGGGCAGGGTCAGACCCGTACCATAGATATAGCTTGTGTAATTACTTTCGTTTGCAATGGTGCCGCTGTTTTTATTGTAGGTTATCGTATAGTTCCTGGCTGCTATCAGGTTTCCGCTTGCAGGGATCAGCACATATTCAGTACTGTCAAGCTTATAATGAGTGTTATCCGTACTGCCCGTAACTACCGTGGTTCCGTTAGTGACAGAACTCATCTCAATGGCATAGTTTGTCTTCAAGCTGCTTACGCCGCTTCCGCTTGCTGAAATTGCATTTGTTGTATAAATACTGCCTGAAAGAGTAGAATCTCCCGCAACGGCGACGCTCTTACCATCATTATAGACACTGTATGTATTTCCTGAAATGGATACACCCTTTAATGTCAGACTGCCGCTTCCGCTTGAGCGCAGATAAACCGCACAGTTCAGGGACGAAGTATCTGTATTCCCCGTAATGCTGCCTCCGTTCAGATTACAGATTCCATCCGTAGAAACCGCAGAACCGCCTGTTCCCGCCTTACAACTCTGAATTGTACCGCCATTCATGGTAAAGGTGCCGGATGAAGAAACCCAGACGGCGCCGCCGGTGCCGGTCACCTCGCAATTTTCAATGACTGCTCCTGCATTCATCGTCATTGTTCCGTATACTGCAATGACACCGGAGCCGCCGGATTTATAACCGTTAAGGATCCTGCAGCCGCTCCCCAGCGTCAGGCTTGCACCTGTATCACTGGTACTGTTTCCAATCTTGATCAGGGACTGTTTCTCCGCATTACTGCTGATATAATCCCGGTTTCCATCATAGATAATATCCGTCAGTGTCAGGCTTCCGCTTCCTGTCAATGTAATGTTTCCATATTCCCCGGATGGCATTCTGGTGATCGTGTTTGGATTTGTAGAATCTGCACTGGTGATTGTAACTGTTTTTGTAATTTCCACCTTTTCGGTAAAAACAATATCCGTCAGCAGCTCAATGGTACCGCCGGAATACACCTTTGCTAATGCCTCAGTGAATTTTCCTTCCTTCCATTCTCCTCCGGATGTCTCCTGCCATCTTGCCTCCGGTGGCTCTGTCTCACTTAAAATAATCTGATTATTCCCTTTATCCAGCACAGAATAGAGCCCTGTATTTGCCATGGAAATCTTGCTGGCATCCACGCTGGTAAGCGTATAACCGCTGCCCTTTGCCAGAACTTTTCCGTCATCTGTGGAATTGCATTTTAAGGTTATCTTATAATTCAATTCAGAAGTAATCAAAGGATACGTTGTTCCGCTTGTAATATCTAAATAAATGATATCCGAAATATTTGCATTTCCCCCAACGCTTAGTTTTCCGTTCGCATTGTTCACAGTTGAATAATAAATTCCACTTCCCTCACCGCTTACCGAATTTCCGGAAATCGTGCCACCGGTCAGATTAAGAGCCGCTCCGGAAGCAAGATAGATTCCACCTCCATTGGAGGCATAATTGTTCAAAATACTACCGGAAGTCATGTTGCAGGTTCCCTTCAGATAAATGCCCCCACCAGCACTAGTATAAGCACTGGTTCCACGGGTTCCGCTCGTTTCACAGTTTTGAATCGTTCCTCCGCTTATGTTCAGCGTTGTGTTTTCACCACAATAAATGCCGCCTGCAGCACGGACTCCTGAAGAACCAGTATTCATATTATAATTATTCTGAATGACCGCACCGTTATTCATTGTTACCGTTCCGGATTCCATATAAACAGCCGGTCCACAAGCATATACTTCATTACCATCTATAATGATATCCTCCAGGGTCAGACTGCCTCCGGAGACATATATCAGTGTACTATCACTGCCAATACTACTGCTGTTTCCTTCATAGTTGTCATCTCTCACAAGCTTTCCGCCGCCTTTAATCGTAACGGTTCCGTTGACTGTGAGCCTGCCTGACACAGTCACCGTCACACCGGGATTAATGACATAGGTTCCGGCAGCCAGTTCCTGCTCTCCCCACTCCTGATCGGAGGTTATGGTGCCGGGAGTTGCTGTCACGGCACCTAACAGCATTGGTGCATCGAATATTACCCATACGCCCACAGGTTCGGTTCCCTCTGAAAAGACATACTCCTCTTCCTCTCCCTCTTCTCCAAGCAATGCCTGAAAGAAAAAGCTTCCGCTGTAGGGAAGGTACCCTTCCTCATCCTCTGTATACTCAGGGCAGCTCCATCCCTGAATAAACAGAACCTCCTCATTTATTAAAGTTTCTTCTGTATCAGCATTATCACTTTCATCAACAACATTATCTCCGGCATTCGGGTTCCCATATTCCACTGTCACGCTTTCCGGAAAAATGGATATGAGATCTTCAAATGGAATCTGTACTTCACTGCTTCCCCCTGCCAGAACAAGGCTGTAGCTTCCTTCGTCACAGAACAAAGCTCCCTTAGGGTAGACATCTTCCTCGCTAAAATGCCATCCGCTGATCTGTGGCACAATTGTCTGTTCCTCATCTATAACTGTCACTTTAATCTGTGGCAGACTGACGCCCTCTGCCAGCCCATACCCCTCCGGCAAAACAGCTGTAAAGATATATTCCCCTGCTGCCTCACCGTCATATTCCGGCGTACTTGCCCATGTAATGCCTTCTATAGTAATCGCTTCGGCTGTGATTTCCGTCTCGACTGTATCTATTTTGTTGTCTCTTTGCTCCTCTGTTTCAGGCTCCGAAACACGAAATGTCAGCGTTTCTATGTTCAAATTTCCTGACGGAGAAGCATAGACCTCCTCCATGGATTTCGTAACTGTTTCTGCTTCCATGGTCCCGGCATCTTCTGTCCCACTATTGGAGTTCTGATTTTCCGGCTCCTGATTTTCGGTTTCCTGCCAAGACGTATTTTCCCCTGCATCGGGTACCTCGGGCTTTATGTCCGGGTTTTCTCCCTCCGTTGCTTCTTCCTGATCTTCCGCATCATCCGGGCTTGCTGATTCATTCGGATTCTCCGACACATCAGGACCTGCTGACTCATCCGGGTTTTCCGGCAGTTCAGGACTTGCTGACTCATCCGGGTCTTCCGGCACCTCCGGACTTACTGACTCATCCGGGTCTTCCGGCACCTCCGGGCCTTCTGACTCATCCGGGTCTTCTGCATCATCCGGACTTTCCGTTTCATCCAGTTCTTCCCCTTCTGCCAATGCCATTGCGGCAAGGGTATCAGGCAGGACAAGGGCTTCCAGCGCTGTACCCACAGGTACAATCTGCTCTGCAACCTCCTCCGGCAATTCCTCAAAAGCAGAAATAACCTTTTCCTCTTCTTCCATGCCTGCTTCCGTATTTGTACCGGCATATACATTAAGTGTCTCTATCTGCCCGGCCAGTAATGCCACAATCAATATTCCTACTAATACCCTTGGACCACGCTTTGTCTTTTCCAAACTTATCATTTTCTGAACAACTCTTTCTTTTAAATGCTCCATCCTGCTTTGCCTCCTTTACCCAGTTGCCAACTTCAAGCTAAAGTCCGACAATTTACTGCGCTTATCTTCTCCTGTCTATTCCTGCTGCCTTATAATAGGCTGCTTTGTCCTCGTACATCAGCTTTTCCGACTCGGACAAAAGTTTGTCGATATTCTTCTTGCCATCCTTTTGCCAGACGGCACCAACTGCCATAGTGACGGAGTTCTCCTGTATATCCTTTTTCAGTGCTTCGGCTTTTTGCCTCAGCTCCCTTTCCTTCATCCCGGCACACAAGGCCAAAAATTCATCTCCGCCTATGCGGAACAACTCATAATCGTTGAAAACTCGCCTTAAGCCTTCACATGCACGGATTATCAGTTTATCTCCCGCCTTATGTCCCTCCGTATCATTGGTTCGTTTTAATCCTGTCACATCGCAGAACACAACCCCAATGCTTTCTCCATCCGGCATATTCTCTATGTATTCCTCCATTGCATATCTGTTGCCGAATTTCGTCAGCTGATCGGTATAGCTCATATGCTGCAGCATTTTTACAAGATTGCGTCTCTTCAGGGATGAAGTAATAAAGTGTCCCATAATCTGAAGCATATCGGAGGCGTAATCCAAAAATCCTGTGGGCGGATTATCCACACCATAAAAACCGATAATTTTCTTATCCTTATATAAGGGAACCACCACAAGCGAATGGATATTTTGCCGCTTCAGATTCTCGTATTGCAGCGGATCCTCCTCGCGGATATCTTCCAAATCCTCAATCAGGATTTTCTTGTCCTCACTAAATCTTCGATACCAGTTCTCACAAATTTCGGGCGGCAGATTTTGCAGATTGTCCTTTTCCGGTGTTACTCCGCTTGCTACCCATTCATAAGAATTATCATCCCCGCCGGTTTCATTTTGTTCAAAAATGTAGGTTCTTTCAGCATTCAAAGCTTTACCAAGATATTCCAATATCACTCCGATTGTCTCATCGGGTGTAGCAGCCTGCAGGGCAATTCGAAGCCCCTCATTGACCAGTAGCTCCAGCTTCTGATAGCTGTGAAGCATACTGTTTTGCCATTCCGGTACCTCTGCATCCAGTGCAAGCTCCAACCGGCAGCGTCTTGTGCCATCCTCTATCATGGTATCCTTTAGCACCAAATGTTTGCCAAGAATCGGATTATAATACCCCCACTCCTTAAAGCTCCCCGGCACCAGCTCATGATTGGTACAGATTGCACAGGGTTCGGAACTATTCTGAAGCACTTCATAGCATTTCTTCCCGGCAATTTCCTCCATGGAATGAAAACCATATGTTTTAAGCAGCTTCCTGTTCATGTAAATTAATTCGTAACTGTCCATATCCGAAACATATACGAATTCATTCATGTTCTCAAAAAATTCCCATATTTTTTTCATAATCTCACTCCTCAATTCAACTCCTCGTACCCATTCAGAATATCAAATCAACCGACAACAAGAACCCGTTTTGGCATGTTTTGCACTTTTTTCGGCATACTTTGCAAAGCCTTTTTCCGGCTGTTACGGCAGGTGTTTTTAATGCCAGTACATAAAAAAATATCTCATGTACTTAATAAACAGTACATGAGATATGCTTTTTGTATATTCTATTCTATTTTATTAGATTTTAATTTACTAGTTGAAGGTTATTCCGTTTCCCTGCAGTAATAGCTAAAATACTGCTCCCTTAATCCCTTGTAGGTACCTCTTGGCAAATAAATTTTCTTTCCGTTATCCATGTGTATCTCTTTCGCATTCAAACTGTTAATGTACCCGAGATTCACTATAAAAGCAACCCCGATTCTTACAAACTCCTGATAGCCCTGAAGCAGCTCATATATTTCCATCATGGTCATGCGCAGCAGACATTGGGTACCGTTTACCAGATACAGACATTGTGTTTTTCCCTGCGCTTCACAGTACACAATATCGTTCAGCGGCACTCTCACAAGCCTTCCCTCAATTCTCAGCAGAATATATTTCTTTCGCTCCTCCTCTATATCCTCCAAAAATTTATCTAATACCGAAGACAACTTCTCTTCCGATACCGGCTTTACCAGATATTGCAATGCATTCACATCAAAAGCTTCCAGTGCATACTCTTTGGATGTGGTCAGGAAAACCAGTTTTCCTTTGTATTCCATCCTGCGAAGCTCCCTTGCCGCTCCAAGCCCTATGGGCTCTACGCTTCCTATCGTGTCCGCATTTCCTTTTCTGTCCGGCATATAAATATCCATAAATATTAAATCCGGCATATAATTTTCTTCTCTGACTGCGTAGAGCAATTCCTCTGTGTTTTCAAAGTGCTGTGTCATAAAATCCAAGCCGGAATGCTTCTTCCCATAGTCACTCAACAGTTTTTCTGTTCTGTCCAATTCTGCCGCCTCGTCATCACAGAGCGCTATCAGATACATAATCCTTCCTCCTTTTGCTCCGTCACAAAGCTAACGGAATATTCATAATCAATCTGAAGACAAACACTCCGTTATCATTTTTGAAATCATATTCCCCGTCATATTTTTCTGCCGTCTTGATAATGCTTGAAACCCCGATGCCGCCTGTAAATTCCATTTTGGGCTGTCCATTTTTTAATTGGGTTTCCCTTCTGCAGGTATTGCTGCAGAAGATAATCAGCTTATTTTTCCTTCTTTTAATCTTCATATGGATAAAGCATTCCCTTTCATCAGGCTGCTTTTTTACCTCCATACAGGCATAAATAGCGTTTTCATAGGCATTGGCCAGTATTGCTACCAAATCAATATTGGGTATCGTCAGGTCTCTGCCAAGCTCCACCTCCAGAGTAACCTTGATCTGCTCATTTTCCGCTTTTCTGGTATATGCCGCAAGAATATTATTGACAGCCGTGTTGGCGCATATATTCTCTGCCACTCCCTGATCCGTTTCCTGATCGTACTCCTTCAGATATTGCAGCAACTCTTCCTTCTGGCCCCGGCGTATGTATTCCGCTATTACCGCATTGTGATGTCTTACATCATGCCGAATCCGCCTGCCCGATTCCACGGACTCTTCCAACAGCTCAAGCTGGCGTTGCAAAAGCCTGTGGTTCATCTGTATCAATTGGTTTTCTCTTTCATATTCCTTCTCTTTACCGATATGCAGATAAAAACGAAACATAAGAAATTGCAGCGTACCCGTCAGGACAAAATTCATAATAATCTGATAAGCCCAGTATGGGGTTGTTTCCCGAATATTGGGATTTAAAACAATACCGATGCCAAAAAGAATGCTGATGATCATAACGGCAACGCTGAACTTGTCCCCCTCGCTCTCCACATAATCACCGAAATCCCTAATGGTGCTTTTCAGCTTCTTTTCTATGAAAAATGTCATGAGCAAAATTAATACGATACGTGCGATGATATCCACCCATATATTCCTGTCAAAGAAGCTAATAGCAACCTCCAGCCCGCCAATGACAAATATCGCCATCAGATAAAAGGTCAATGCCAACTTATAAATAGACAAATAAACAGGATCACTGCTCATAACAATTGAAATGACTGCAAAACTCAAATACAATGCAAAAGCAACCATCCGCACGCAGCTTGCCCAGTCCACCACATACCAGATACATGCCAGGCAAATTACCACCACGCTAAAACAGCCATAACAGATTATTGTCTTTTTCCGGCTAAAGCGTGATACGCTCATTCTGGAAAACAACAAAATGATGCCTGCAAAGCTTATTGCAAACCTTATAAAAGCTACATATACTGAACCGCCTAACATACCCTCTCCTCTTTTCCCTATCAAACTGTTGCTATTTATCCCTTTTGAAAATCAACCGCTTAAATTTCCCCATTAAATTATATCAGAAGAAAGAAATATAATTCCTTTTTCGACACAATTTGCAATTTTTTCGGTATGTTTTGTAAATTCCTAATTCGATTTTTCAAAAGTTGCTCAAAAGTTTTCTAAGAGGGTAAGGTTGCAAACTGCTTATATAATTCTACATGATCATAAATGCATCGCCATGCACTGTGTGCATCCGCCGTCACACAGATATATTCCTTTCCTGCCATATCCACGCCATAGCTTGCTGCACAGTTTCCCGACTGAACCACATAGCCTGTCTTGGCACAAATAACCTCTCCCCCGGTATCCTTGTCCTCAATTCTTCTAAGGAACCAGTTGGAAATCGTAATTCCCTCGGGGTGCTGCTCCGTCTTGGAGGTCGTATAAGTGTGAGCAGATAAGACCTCCCTGCAAAGCTCATTATCGATTGCCGCTTCCAAAATCATGGCCATATCATAAGCGGTACAATAATGCTCCTCATCATATATTCCCACGCAGTTAGTCATATGCGCTGTATCAGAAAGTCCAAGCTGCGCAAGCTTATCATTCATCATTTTCACAAAGGTATCCTGATCCCCCGCCACGTAAGTGGCAAGCGCCACTGCCGCATCTGCACCGGAGGGCAGAATCGTTCCGTAAAACAAATCCCGGACAGTTACCTTTTCATCTTCCGCAAAACCTGCGCTGCTGCAGTCATTGATATACCCGTAGTCCGTAATTTCCAGCGTCATGGTAAAGGTATCGTCCAAATCCTCCACATGCTCTGCTGCCACCAGCGCTGTCAGAATCTTCGTCATAGACGCGGGGTTGATTTTTGTTTTGGAGCCTCTCTGGGCCAGAATGGTATCATTGCTCAGATCGATCAATATGCCGTAACTGCTCATAACCTCTTCCCCGATGCTTATAGTGCTATCTGTAGTGCTGGCAGAATAATGCTTATTCTGTGAAACGGCTTGAACGGCAGCCTCATCCTTCCCAGACTCTTCTTCTCCATTATCCTTTTCGGTCAACGATTGATTTCCGCCGGTAACACTTACGACATTACTGTCATTTACCTCTACACTTCCGGCTTCTCCGTCATACTGCTCCTGATTTTCCTGCTTTTCGTCACCATCCGTCTTATTCGTAACTTGGCGAAATATGCCGCTTCCTATCAATATAATCAAAAGCAATGCCGCTGCACCTGCCACAAGGGGCGCAAATTTCTTCACACATTTGCGAAACAGCATCTGCTTTCTTTTCTTTTCCTGCATTTCCTTTATTCTCTGCATTCGCCGCACTCTGGCAGCTTCCTCTATATTTTCTGTTTGATCCACCTGCAAAGCTCCTTTATGTTATGTTTCCCTTAATCATTGTTTCTAAACACCTTTTTAAGTATATTCCAAAAATGAGCTTGCTTCAATCCTTTCTTTCCTATCAAAAAAACGGCTCCGTCAAGGAGCACTTCACTCCTTGTCAAAGCCGCATTTTCTTAAACAAATTGATTTCTTCCGCTGTCATACCGATATCCGATACTCTTTAATTTTTCTTCAATCTCCCTCTGGCTGATGTCCAGATCATCACACATATTTTCCAGAGAAGAATAATAATCACGGAGCTTCAAGTTTACATAACTAAGAAGCATGTTAGGATCATTGGGTAACTGCATCGCTATTCTCCTTTCTGACTAATCCTATTATAGCAACACTCTTCAATCACCTCAAGCCCTTTCGGCTGCCAACTCTCCGTTTTCCACCTTGATCAAAATCCTATCGCCCTGCTCCACCTGATCGGCTAAGATCAATTTCGCAGACAAGGTTTCAACATACTTTTGAATGAAACGCTTAAGAGGTCTTGCCCCGTAAACCGGATCATAAGCATTTTCTACAATGTAGTTTTCCGCCTCGGGCGTCAGTTCTACCGTCAGTTCCTTATCGGAAAGCCTTCTGTTCAGGTCAGCTATGATCAGCTTAATAATACCGGAGATATTGTCTTTGGTTAACGGCTTGAATAAAATAGTCTCATCCAGTCTGTTCAAAAATTCCGGTCTGAAATGGGCACGAAGCTCTTCCATCACAAGCTTTTCCGCATTCTCGCTGATATTACCGTTTTGATCAATGCCGTCCAGCAGATAGGATGCTCCGATATTGGAGGTCATGATCAGTATGGTGTTTTTGAAATCCACTGTCCGCCCCTGGGAATCTGTGATCCGTCCGTCATCCAGCACCTGCAGCAGCACATTAAACACATCGGGATGCGCCTTTTCAATTTCATCAAACAATACCACCGAATAGGGCTTTCTTCTGACTGCTTCGGTCAACTGCCCACCTTCCTCATAACCTACATATCCGGGAGGTGCTCCGATCAGTCTGGATACCGAATATTTCTCCATATACTCACTCATGTCGATTCGCACCATGCTGTTCTCATCATCAAATAAGGAAGCTGCAAGGGCTTTGGCAAGCTCCGTCTTACCCACACCGGTAGGCCCCAGAAACAGGAAAGAGCCGATTGGCTTGGTGGGATCCTTGATCCCGGCCTTGGAACGTATAATGGCCTCTGTCACCTTGGTAACACCTTCATCCTGTCCTACCACACGCCTATGAAGCTCCTCATCCAAATGCAGTGTCTTGTTTCTCTCGCTTTCTGTCAACTTAGCAACAGGAATTCCTGTCCATCTGGATATGATCCTAGCAATCTCCTCATCTGATACGCTTTCATGTACCAGCGATAAATCCTTATTCTTAACCTGCTCCTCCTCCAGCTCAAGCTGTTTCTTAAGCGCCGGAAGCTTGCTGTAGCTTAGCTCTGCCGCCTTCTCGTAGTCTCCTTCTCTCTGGGCAATTTCAATCTGGCTGCTTACTCCGTCAATTTCCTCACGGAGCTTGGAAAGCTTTTCAACCGAAGCCTTTTCATTTTCCCATTGTGCTTTGCGGTTATTCAACTCCTCCTTTAACTCCGCCAGTTCCTTCTGCAGTGTTTCCAGACGTTCTTGACTCAATCGGTCATCCTCTTTTTTCAAAGCCGTTTCCTCTATCTCCATCTGCATTACCTTTCGCTGCAGCTCATCCAGCTCTGTAGGCATGGAATCAAGCTCTGTTTTAATCAGCGCACAGGCCTCATCCACCAGATCGATTGCTTTGTCCGGAAGGAAACGATCCGAAATATAGCGGTTGGACAAAACCGCAGCACTTACCAGAGCATTATCCATGATCTTCACACCATGATAAACCTCATAGCGCTCCTTCAGACCACGGAGAATGGAAATGGTATCCTCAACTGTAGGTTCCTCTACCATAACCGGCTGAAAACGTCTCTCCAATGCAGCATCCTTTTCAATATACTGCCGATATTCATCCAATGTGGTTGCTCCGATACAGTGCAGTTCACCTCTTGCCAGCATGGGCTTAAGCATATTTCCTGCATCCAGCGCACCGTCGGTCTTTCCGGCACCCACTATGGTATGCAGTTCATCTATGAAAAGAATAATCTGACCGTCACTGTTTTTTACATCCTCCAAAACGGCCTTTAATCTTTCCTCAAACTCACCCCGGTATTTTGCACCTGCCACCAGTGCTCCCATATCCAGTGCAAAAATTTTCTTGTCCTTAAGCCCCTGAGGTACGTCGCCCCTGACAATACGCTGTGCCAGTCCTTCCACAACCGCAGTTTTTCCTACACCAGGTTCTCCGATAAGAACCGGATTATTCTTGGTCTTTCTGGAAAGAATACGAATCACATTTCTAATCTCACTATCCCTTCCGATTACCGGATCAAGCTTTTGCTCTCTTGCCTTTTCCACAAGCTCCTGTCCATATTTATTCAGGGTATCATAGGTAGCCTCGGGATTGTCGGAGGTAACACGCTGATTCCCTCTCACTGTTGAGAGCACCTGCAAAAAGCGTTCCCTGGTAATACCATATTCCCTGAAAATTTCCTTAACTTCCTTGTTTGGATGCTTAATCATGGCAAGGAACAAGTGCTCTACAGACACATATTCATCTGAAAGCGCTTTTGCTTCATCCTCTGCAGAAACCAGTACTTTATTTAGATCCTGTCCCACATGAACCTGTCCGCCCTGCACCTTAACCCTTTTATTTACAGCTTCCTCTACCCTGTTCAAGAAATGCTGGGTATTAATTTCCATTTTTTCAATCAGCTTTAGAATCAGGCTGTCATCAATCGTAAGGAGACTGTATAATAAATGCTCCTGCTCGATCTCCTGATTACCATATTCATATGCAAGCTTTTCACAGCCTTCCACCGCCTGCATAGATTTCTGCGTAAATTTTGATATATTCATAAGCACTCCTTTCTGCCATCTGGCATATCGGCTTAACAATTGTATTCGATTTGTTCTATCGTGAATATAACACTTGTTGTTAGCACTGTCAATAGGTGAGTGCTAATTTTATAATTTATTTATATTTCTTTATATTTACACTTTTCCCATAAATCTATGATATACTTTTTCTAAGGCTATTATCTATAAGACAATTTAAATTATAAAGTAAGGAGTCCCCAGATATGAGAGAATTTATTATTTCCACCGAAAGTAATTGCGATCTGCCAAAGGATTATATTGAGGAGAACAATATTTGCGTTATTCCGCATTATTACACTGTTAATGAGGAGATATACGGGGACGGAAAGGAATTAACCTGCAGGCAATTTTACGATGAGATGCGAAATTTGAAAAAGGTTGGTACAATGGCAAGTAATCCCGCTGTAATAGAAGAGCGCTTTACCGCCCTTGCCAAAGAAGGGAAGGATGTTTTACATATCAGCTTCTCTTCTGCCTTAAGCGGCGGCTGCGGCAATGTGATCATGACCTCCAAGGAGGTAATGGAAGCCTTTCCCGAAATGACCATCACCGTTGTAGATACCCTGTCAGCCTCCTTAGGCGAAGCACTTCTGATTATGAAGGCCGTGGAAATGAAAAAGAAAGGAAAATCATTGGAGGAAACAGCCCATGCAGTGGAGGAAATGATCCCTCACCTGTGCATTCTATTTACCGTAGATGATTTGAATTATCTCTATCGCGGCGGACGTCTCTCCAAGACCAGCGCTATGGTCGGAACGCTGGTCAGCTTAAAGCCCATTCTTCGGATCAATGAGGAGGGAAAACTGGTAGCACTCTCCAAGGTACGGGGACGAAATAAGTCCTTACATTCCATGGCAGAACTTATGGGCACCATGCTGGGCGGGTACCGTGACCGTCAGATGTTTATTGGTATTGTACATGGCGACTGCGAAGAGGATGCCCGCTCCCTGCAAAATATGATAAAAGAAAAATACGGATACACCAACTTTTACATTCAGCCTGTAGGTCCCAGTATTGGCGCTCATTCCGGTCCCGGAACCGTAGGTTTGATTTTCCTTGGGGAGCATCGCTGAACCATTCCCTGCAGGCAAAAATGCACAAAACCTTTATCTGCGCATTATTTCCTGCTTTTGCAGTTCTTATCTTTCTTTTTTTCATAAATTTCTGATTAATTTTCAGCATTTTTACATCTTGTTTTTTGATCTATCTGATATTATAGTTTATCTACTATTATAGTTTTATCTACTTTCTATTTCATTTCTAAGGAGAACTGTCTATGAAGCAAATCCCATCATCAAATCATGCCGTTTCTTTGAACGGCAGCTTAATTGTTTCCCGAAATTCTGCAACCGGTCTTCTTGCAATCCCCATGACCAATGATTATCTGTTTCGGGCCCTTCTACAACGAAATAATAAAGTTCTGAAAGGACTTATCTGCGCACTGCTTCATCTTGATCCTTCGGATGTCTCTTCCGTTGTGATTGCCAACCCCATTGAATTAGGAAATGCTATTGATGATAAAACCTTATCAGAGCGTCCGTCCCGTCATCCAGATAGGTTTTCTAAACTTTACCCTGTTTCCTAAGCATCCCGAGTTTTATGCCACTTATCAATTGTTAAATGTAAAAAATTATACTTTATATAGTGACAAAATAGTTCTTTCCGTGTTAGACTTAACCCATATAGATTTGGCCACGAAAGAGGATAAGCTCTATCAGATTGATTACTGGGCATCCCTCTTTAAATCCACCACCTGGGAGGAACTCAATATGCTTGCACAAACCAATGAATATATCCGGGAAGCTTCTGAAACCATCTACCAGCTCACACAGGAAGAAAAAATCCGTCAGCAGTGCGAAGCACGGGAGGATTATTACCGCAGACAGCGCGGCATTCAATACACTCTGGATCAGCAGGCAAATATTATTCAAAAACAAGCCGGTGAAATTGCTGATCTAAAGCAGCAGCTTACTTCTGCATTACAGCAGATAAATTCCAGTCAGAAATAGTTTCCGGGGACTACATTCTCATGAATATATCCTTCTCCTATATCCTTGGCAAATTTGGCGTAGCCGCCGGTCCTCTCTTTTCCCACTTAACAGGAACAGTATTTCCGCTTTCCGACACCAGAACAAAGGGCACCTCCATGGCCCGGTTATTCTGCCTGTCCTCATATATGAATTCCGCAACAAAACGATAAACGGGCTTGATGGGAGCCTCCACAGTGATCTCGTACTCCACCTCCTTGATGCCGTCTCCCATATGCGCCATCGTCAGAAACACCGACTGCTCATTCTGAGGCAAAATCAGGCATCCTTCCCTTGCATAGAGATACACGTTCACTCTGTCGGAGGTAACCGATCTGGAGGTATTGGACAGAATCAGCTTAATCCGCTTAGGGTCGCCTGCCCGGATTACCGGATCCCCACAGTAATCAAGACGCACATTCAGCCCGGGGAAATGATAGCGGACCCGTTTCATTTCATCATAGATATTGCCGAAGAATGGGCTTGCATAAAAGCTCTCCCCATTCCAGTCGCTGATTCCTTTTTCCAAAAAGGCTTTCTCATGAAGTATCAGCACCCGATCCGTTAATTCCTCCACCGTTGCAGGAATCTTCCCATACATCAAAAAGGGATTAATACTGATAGTCACGATCTTGTTTCCAATAGGGGCTTTCCACTTTTCTCCAAAAATCGAAGTTCCATGCATAATGCCGAATAGTGCCGCAATAGTTCCGGCTGTGCAGTCCGTGTCTTCACCATAATTCACCGCAGTACATATGGATCTTTCGAAATCACCTTTTCCATAAAGCAGTCCGTATATGATAATCATAATATTAGAGGGAACGTCCCAGCCCATCTCTCCTTCTGCATAGCCCTTCCCTTCATCCTCCTCGGAAATGGCATGCCACTCCAGATGCCCGATATAATTCTGCATAATATATTCCCGGCTTTCCCCCACCGTCATTCCCTTGTCATAGGTAGCTATGGCATCTCTGACTGCCTTGCCCACATCACATTCCTTTGGAATATAGCTAAGGCCGATATTGATCAGTTCCCGCACATCCTTCTCATAAAATGCGGCGCTCTCCATTGCTGCCACGAATACCTCCGCATACACGCCCTCTCCGTCTCCATGATCAACGATGGAATCCTCAAAAGCATATTTGGCAGCCAGCTCCGGATATCCGGGATACAGACATGCCCAGATATCTGCCCTGATGTAAGAACCGCAGCTGTTTTTAAAGCGGTTATTGAAACTGCCGCTTACGGGAGGCTGCAGACCTGCACGAAGATTGGTCTTAGCCGTGCCGTATTCCGCATGGGTAAAAATCATATACTCATTGAAATATTCGCCAAGCATCTTTGCATCAATATCAATCCCCTGCTCTTCAAGCGCAATAAGCCATAATATTTGGATGTCCAAATCATCGTTAGGCAGCGGGTCACCGGTAATGTCATGGGTGTAGTAGGACACATTGTTTTTCTTCCGCTCCCATTCCATGGGCATTCCCAGGGTTCCCCCGATATTTTTGCCAAGCCAGCATCCCAAAACTCTGTCGCGAAATTCCTTCTGTTCCATGCCTTCGTTCCTTTCTCATTTTTATTATCTTATCATTTTCCAAAAAATCTAAAACCAGCCGTTCAAAAAATGGCAGAATTACAGGCTTGCCCTGAACTTTCTAATTTCTTCCAGATATTTCTGCCCCAAAGGACTTAACGCTACACCCTTTCTTTTCAGATAACCGATTGTCATAATCTCATCCGATTTCAGCTTTACGGCACAGTAATCGGAACCGTTTAAGTTTTCGCAGATAATCCCCGAACACAGGGTATAGGCATTCAGCCCTACCATAAGATTCAGAAGTGTGGCACGATCATTGGCCTTGATCAAACGCTTATACCTGTAGGTGCTCAGCACCTCCTCTGCGAAATAAAAGGAATTATTTACTCCCTGTTCAAAGGAAAGGCAGGGGTACTCCTCCAGCTCTTCAAGCGCAATCTCATCCTGCCCAGCAAGAGGATGCCCCTTCCACATATAAACATAAATACCGCATTGAAAAATTTCCGTAAACTCCAGCCCTGACTCTTGAAACAGCTTGGTAAGCACCGCAGAATTGAAATCGTTCAAATAAAGAATACCGATTTCGCTGCGAAAATTCTTCACATCCTCAATCACCTCATAAGTCTTGGTCTCATGTACCGCAAACTCATACTCATCCATTCCAAACTGCTTTACCAATTCCACAAAGGCCTTAACCGCAAAGGTATAGTGCTGGGTGGAAACACTGAACCGCTTTTTACTGTTTTTCTTTTCAATATAGCGATCCTCCACCAAGCGGTACTGTTCCACCACCGCTCTGGCATATCCGAGAAATTCCTCCCCCTCCGGAGTGGTGCTCACTCCCCGGTTGCTTCTGTTAAAAATGCTGATACCAATCTCCTCTTCAAGCTCCTTCACCGCCTGTGAAAGACTGGGCTGTGCAATAAAAAGCGTTCTTGCCGCTTCATTCATGGAACGGGTATCCGCAATAGTGATCACATATCGTAGCTGGGTCAGTGTCATAAGCTTATCCTCTCTGTAGTCATGCTCGCAATTTCCATACTTCCAAAACATAAACAACCCCGGAACCGCAATTCCAGGGTCGTTTAAGCACATTATACACAATTTTTTTCAATTATTCAAAGGGAATTACTGCTCCGTCATAAGTATCATTGATATATGTCTTAACGGTATCGGATTTCAGTGCTTCCACCAATGCCTTAATCTTGTCAGCATTCTCGTTTCCTTCCTTTACGGCAATTACATTCACATAGGTTTTTGCTGCCTCAGAGTCGGGATTTTCATATGCAAGCGCATCCTTACCAACTGAATAACCTGCTTCCAACGCATAATTTCCGTTCATAACTGCGTAAGCAACCTCACCTAACACTCTGGGAACCTGTGCTGCCTCCAGCTCAACGATCTCGAGGTTAAAAGGATTTTCAACGATATCATTTACAGTTGCTTCAAGACCAACACCGTCCTTCAGGGTAATGAAACCGTTATCCTGAAGCAGAAGCAGCGCTCTTGCCTCATTGGTTGTATCATTGGGAACTGCAACACTGTCACCATCCGCAACCTCTTCAAGTCCGCTCTTTGTACCGGGATAAATTCCGAAAGGCTCATAATGAATACCGCCTGCGTTTACAAGATGTGTTCCCTTTTCCTCATTAAAACTGTTAAGATACGGAATATGCTGAAAATAGTTGGCATCAAAGTCACCGCTCTCTACTACCTCATTGGGCTGCACATAATCATCAAAAACCGTTACCTGCAAATCATATCCCTGCTCTGCCAGAATAGGCTTTACCTGCTCCAAAAGCTCTGCATGGGGAGTAGCTGATGCTGCAACCTTGATTACCTTGTCATCCGTTCCCTTAGAACCGCATCCTGTAAGTGCACCTACAACAAATGCACCTGTGAGTAAAACTGCTAATAATTTCTTCATAATAACTTTCCTCCTGTTTTCTTTCGATAGACAGAGTATAGCATTATGACGCACATTTGTACAATATCCAAAAAATCTTGCTAGTTATAGGCCAAACCTATATCCAGACTGTTTAATCCAGCTCGCTTAAACCGGTATAAAGCTCATAATAGCGGCCCCTTTGAGCCAAAAGATCATCATGATCGCCGCGTTCAATAATGACACCGTTCTCCAATACCATAATGGCATTGGCATTTCTTACGGTGGAAAGCCTGTGTGCAATCACAAGCGTGGTACGCTCAGCCATCAATCGATCCATACCCTTTTCGATATGCTTCTCCGTTCTGGTATCCACGGAGCTGGTAGCTTCATCCAGTATTAAAATAGGAGCCTTAGAGATCGCAGCACGGGCAATATTAATAAGCTGTCTCTGCCCCTGGCTTAAATTGGCACCGTCTCCCTCAAGCATGGTGTCATAGCCATGCTCCAGTCTCATGATAAAGGAGTGGGCGCTTGCGGTTCTGGCTGCCTGCTCTACCTCCTCATCCGTGGCATCCAGCCGCCCGTATCGAATATTTTCACGCACTGTTCCCGTAAACAAATGGGTATCCTGCAGCACCATGGAAATATTCCTTCTAAGATCATCTCTCTTTATTTCCGTTGCGGGAATATCGTCAATGGTAATCATCCCCGAATCGATATCGTAAAAGCGGTTAATCAGATTGGTGATTGTGGTTTTCCCCGCACCGGTAGAGCCTACAAAAGCGATCTTCTGTCCCGGTTTTGCATACAGGGAAACATTCTTCAAAATGGTCTTATCCGGATTATAGCCAAAGGTTACATCCGTCAGAGTTACCGCTCCCCTTACTTCCTTATAATAGTTATCTTCATCCTCCCTGATCACATCAGCGGTAAAATTCTCCTGCCCGGTAATGACATTGGCTCTGGGAATTACATAGATGCTTTTTCCATTCTCTTCCGTAATTGATACCGCCCGCTCTGCATCCTGTGCCTCCGGCTCCTCATCCATCACCGCAAACACTCTCTCTGCACCGGCAAGAGCTGAAAAAATGGTGTTCACCTGCATTGCCACCTCGTTGATAGGACGTGAAAACTGCCTGGAATAATTGACAAACACCGTCAGTCCGCCGATATCAAAGCCTCTCAGCACACATAAAATTCCTCCGATGCAGGCCGTAAGTGAATAACTGACTTGACTTAGGTTCCCCATAACAGGACCCATAATGCCGCCGAAGAATTGTGCCTTAATCTGCTTTCCTCTAAGGTCACTGTTTAAATATTCAAACTCCTCTCTGGCCTCATCCTCATGACAGAATACCTTAACTACCTTCTGTCCTGTTACCGTTTCTTCAATGTAGCCATTCAAAGTACCGATAGCGGCCTGCTGTGACTGATAATACTTCCGGCTCTTCCCGCCCACAAACTGTACTGCTTTAAGCATCAGAGGTATCATCACTACCGTGATAAGCGTCAGCCACACATTGGTATAAACCATCAGTGCAAAAGTTCCTACTATATTAATTGCTCCGGAGATCAGCTGAACCACCGTATTGTTAAGCATTTCCCCTACCGCATCCACGTCGTTGGTAAACCGGCTCATAATATCACCGTGATTATTGGTGTCATAATACCGCACCGGCAGCTTTTGAAGCTTTCCGAACAGATCATTACGAAGCTGCTGGATTGCTCCCTGAGATATGCCGATCATAATTCTTTGCTGCAGATACTGTGCCAATACCGCTACAAGATAAATGCATGCCATTGTCAGAATACCCTTTAAAAGGTTGGACACGCTTCCGTCCTCTGCGGTAAGTCCGTTAATAATCGGGCGCAGCATGTAAGAGCCTGCCAGATTGGCAATGGTTCCTCCGATTACACATAAAAATACAATTCCAAGCTTCAGCTTTTGGTGTGCAATATACCCTAACAGCCTGCCAACCGTTTTCTTAACATTTTTAGGCTTACCGCCTGCCATAGCCCTCTTTCCGCCATGCTTTCCCGGCCCCGGCATTTTGGGTCCTGCCGGTGCAGCCCCTCCGGTCATGAGTGCGTCCTTGGGGGGATTTAATCTGCTCTCATATTTCTTTTCCAGAATTTTCAGCTTTTCCTCTCTCATGAAGCACTCACCTCCTTATCCATCTGTGAATAATAAATTTCCTGATAAGCTTCGCACTCCTTAAGAAGCTGCTCATGACTGCCCAAGCCTACGATTCGCCCTTCATCCAATACAAGTATTTCGTCTGCATCCATAACGGAAGTAATTCTCTGGGCAATAATGATTTTGGTGGTATCCTTAAGTGTACCGGTAAAGCTTTCTCTGATTTTGGCCTCCGTTGCCGTATCTACCGCACTGGTAGAATCATCTAAAATAAGTATTTTAGGCTTTTTCAAAAGAGCTCTTGCAATACAAAGCCTTTGCTTCTGACCTCCGGATACATTTACACCGCCCTGCCCAAGCTCTGTGTGATATCCTTCCGTGAAGGACTTTACAAACTCATCCGCCTGCGCTGCCCGGGCTGCCTCCATGATCTGCTGATCTGATGCCTCATCATCACCCCACATCAGATTTTCCTCAATGGTTCCTGAAAACAGCACATTCTTCTGCAACACCATGCCTACTCCTTCACGTAAATTTCTAAGAGAATAATCCTTTACATTTACACCGTCTACCAAAACCTCCCCCTCATCTACATCATAGAGCCGGGGAATCATCTGAACCAGCGTGGTCTTGCCGCTTCCTGTAGAGCCAATGATACCGAGCACCTGACCGCTTTCCACACAAAAGCTGATATGAGAGAGCACCTCTTCCTTATTTTCCTTATAATAACGGAAGGAAACATCCTTAAATTCCACCTTGCCGCTATCCACTAGTTTTTCCGGAAATGCACAGCCCTCATCAGATAGGTTCACCTGCGTATCTAAAACCTCCGTAATACGATGCAGAGAAGCTAAAGCTCTGGAGCTTTGAAGCAGCACCATGGCAAGCATCATAAGAGACATCAAAATCTGCACAATATAAGTAGTAAATGCTGTCAAATCTCCCACCGGCATGGTTCCTGCCAAAATCTGCTTTCCGCCAAACCATACGATCCCCAATGTTGTTACATTCATAAGAAGCATCATCACCGGCATGGTAAAAATAACAATCTTAAAGGCATTTAAGCTGGATTCCTTCAAATCCTCATTGGAAGCAGCAAAACGCTCCTCCTCATAGCTTCCTCTTACAAAGGATTTAATCACGCGCACATTAGTTAAAACCTCCTGGATATTAGAGTTTAGAAAATCCAGCTTCTTCTGCATGATTTCAAATCTTGGGAAAGCAGTTTTGATAATCAGAGCGATCAATATTATTAACACAGGAATTACCACTAAGACGACGATTGCCAGCCTGGCATTCATCATAATTGCCATAATCAATGCGCCAATCAACATTCCCGGTGCACGCAGCATCATACGAAGAGCCATATTAATCAGGTTCTGCACCTGCGTTATATCATTGGTCAATCTGGTCACCAAAGAGCCGGTACTGAACTGGTCCAAATTGGAAAATGAAAATTTCTGTACCTTGTCAAACAAATCGCTTCTCAAATCAGAAGAAAAGCTTATCGCTGCCTTGGCTGCAAAATAAGCACCTCCAATTCCTCCTGCCATCATCAAAAGGGCCGTCAGCACCATCACTGCCCCCATTCCGATAATATAGGGTACATCATGATTTGCTGCTCCGACATTAATAATATTGGCCATAAACTTGGGCAAAAGCACCTCCCCGATGACTTCAACAATCATCAGAAGCGGTCCGATAATAAATGCCGCAAGATATGGCTTAATGTACTTCCAAAATCTTTTCATAAAACTTTTCTGCCTCCTTATTTACCGTCCTCTTTAACGAACAATTTTTCTCTTTCCATCTCACAATCCCTTTCAGGCAGTGCTTCACAATAGCTTTCTCCGTTTTGAATAATTCTTTTCAGAAAGCTCCCCACGGCCTCAAGCTCCTTTTCCGAAAATCCTTCAAATAAAGCACCTTCAATTTCCTGAAAATAAATGCAGCTTATACGGATTGCCTCATGCCCCTTCGGTGTTATCACCACATGATTCATGCGGCTATCCATTTCATCACTTGTTCTTTCAATGTAACCTGACTTTTCCAGCTTTTTTAAAGCCACCGCTACTGCTGCCGAAGATACGTCCATCCTTTCCGCCAGCACAGTTTGCGAACAGTCAGGGTGCTTTCCAAGGATCATCAAAAGCCTGTGCTGACTTCTGTACAGCCCCGTGTCCTTCACCTTCTTTTCTACAGAACGCTTTATAACCTGATCACACTGCCTAAAAAGATTCATGATCTGCCGCCGACTATCCTCCATCACAACCTCCTCTTCTAATTAAATATGCTCATTATCCATCCTGAACTTTTTAAAAATGTTAAATATTTAATTTTTAACTAGTTAACTATTTGTCATTATATTACTTTCCTTTTACAAGTGTCAATCATATATGGAATATTTAACAGAAAGAAAATTCTTTTTAGAAAAAATTTACAATTTCAAACTGGCATGGTTAAAAAGTTCTGATTTGGCACTTTTTATAATACCACTTTTGCATATAATAGGATACAATAACAATGTCATAAAAAGACAAAAACATATCTACTTGAGGAGGAATCCATTATGAAAAATCAAACGACACAAAAAATTGCGCTTACCGGTTTAATGGCAGCGCTGTCCTACGTGGTATTTACCTTTTTGCAGTTTAAAATTCAGCTTCCCGGAGGTGATGCCACCTCCCTGCATCTTGGAAATACCTTCTGCGTACTTGGCGGTCTTTTACTTGGCGGTGTTTACGGCGGCTTAGGAGGAGCCATCGGTATGACCATAGGGGACTTGCTTGATCCCCAATATATTATATATGCTCCTAAAACCTTTATTCTGAAATTCTGCATTGGACTGATTACCGGACTGATTGCACATAAGCTTGGAAAAATTTCTACTGAAAAGAGAATTGATAAGGTTGTGATATGGACAGGTATTGCCACATTATGCGGTCTCGGCTTTAATGTAATATTTGATCCGCTTCTTGGCTATTATTACAAGCTTCTCATTTTAGGCAGGCCTGCTGCCGAAGTTTCACTGGTGTGGAACATTGCTTCCACCTCCCTCAACGCTGTGGCTTCAGCCAGTGCTTCCATAATACTTTACATGGCGCTTCGCCCGGCTCTTAAGAAAGCGGGATTGTTCTTTACTATTAACTAAACGGATTAACCTCCATTATAATAGCGCTGCCAACGATCAGCATACTATCTGATATCTGTGGCAGCGCTATACTAATCCTTGAAACAAAATCATCCGGATTACCGGTAAAATTACTTAATCAGCTTAATAGAACCGATCAGCGGAACCTCTTTCTCCTCCTCATTAATAGCGGCAACCAGCCCCATAACCCAGCACACAAACATAAACACTCCCCAGGCCCATCCGATACAGGGAATGGGAACAAGCAAGCAAAACAGCAAAATCACCAACGCCTGGTTAATATGAAACTTGGCGCCCTCCTTATCTCCTGCCAGCACTGCAATCAAAAATCCAATCCACGATAAATATGCTACAATTCCTGTTGTCTTTGCATCCATAATTCTATTCTCCTCCTAAGAAAAAACGTTACATTGCCTTATTTTCAATCCGGTTCTTATTATATCACACATGCTCTAAAGGGACAAATCAGATATCCCGTAAGCTTAAAGCATGCAATCCCTAACGGTATTAAAATCAACGTACAGCAAAACAGTAATCCCAGCACTCCGCACAAGATTGCACAGGGCAGGCAGATCAGCAGCTTAAATGCCAGTTTGAGAATTCCTCCCGCCAGATGAAAGCATAAGCTCATTATCAAAAACACAATCAAAAAAGTAAAGATCAATAATGCTGTAATCATAAGCTCTTTCCTCCCATAATTAATCATTAAATCCTATTCTAATTTCTCCCATACTACAGGATATGTCAAAGGTTCCGGCTGCGCCATTATCAATATTCTTTTCGGCTGCCAATGCACCAAAGCTATATCCGTCCATATCAATGGTTCCGGCTGCACACTCTATTTCATAATTGTGATCCTCATATCCGCTCTCTATCAACAGCTCCATACTGCCCATATTACATTCAGCATCCAAATTATTGACAATCTCTCCCTGATAGAGGCACTCACCAAGACTAAGGGAAAGCTCCACATTTTCTGCTTTCATATTGCGGGTTTCCAGTCTTCCGGCTCCGATCTCCGCACTGAAATAATCCTGTATATCCGCCCCTTCAACAATTACTTCTCCTGCTCCGATTTCAATATCCGCAGATTTGGCAAGCAAATTCTGCACCTCTAACCTGCCGGCTCCAATCTCCAGTTCAATTTGGTCAAACTTCACTCCCTTGGGAAGCTCCACAATAATTTCATTATCATCTGACCATTTGCCGATATAATTCCCCATAAATCCTTCTATATATAAGGTATCGTTTTTTACATAGTAATTGCTCTTTCCCAGTCCGGAAATAGAAATATCAATGGTTTGATCATCCGTATCCTTTTCCTTAATATAAAACTCCCCTGCTCCCACTTCCATGTGGAGCTTTGTAATATTGTTCATTTGAACCTGCCATTTAGAATCTATATTTGACTCTATTAAGCTCCCGTTTACATACAGCTCCGTAGGTCTATCCTTTGAGGTAATTGCCAGGTCATCATCCCACTTATCCCATCTTTCAAGCTTTTCCGCGGCAAATTCAATGGTATCATCCAGGATACCAATATTCTCCATTGCCCTAAGATAATCTGCCGAATCACGAACTATCACCGTTCCGCCTACCGCAGCACAGATCAGTGCAAGCAGCACACCTAACAGCATGCAAATTCCTGCAGCTATAAAACCCCATTTAAAAAACTTATTCATGGTCTGCCACCTCCTTTTTTCCAAAAAGCTTCTTGAAAATGTATGCTATACCCTGACAGGTTGCCGGAAGAACCTTTCCTGCAAAAAACACGGTAAGAAGTAAAAATAATATACCGACAGACAGACAAATCAAGCCTCCGCCAAAAAGCCCTATTGAAACGACGGGCTCATACAAAATACATCCAAAGCCTGCCACAATCAGTGCAATTGCTACAATAAAAAGAACAAATACACTTATTGCAAATCCAAAAATCAATCCCAGTACGGTAAATATCACTGTTGCTATAAGTCCCAAAGCTACTCCGGCTGCTCCAATAATCACAGGAGATAAAAAGATACATCCGATCACAATCAACACAATCGCCCAGACAGGCATTCCATCCTTCTTGGTCTTCTGTGCTCCTCCCGCTGCAGCGGACTTTGTCTGATTGCCATTTCCAAAATTACTTTCCGCTCCGCTTCCTGCACTTTTGCTCTCTCCTGCGTTTTGAGTGCTATCCCCGGTATGGGTTCCTTCCGCAGATGCAGGTCTTTTTACAATTGCATTCCTACTGCTATCCTGTGAGCTGGAAAAGCCATTTTCCGTAAATTCTCCCATTTCCGGATTGTCCGAAAGGCCCTCCTTCACGATCTTAGCCACCTGCTCCGGCGATCCTAAGGCTTTCATAACCTCCTGCTCATTTTCTCTCCCGGCATCATTAAAATAATCATTATAATATTGAAGAGCTTCCTCCCTCTCACTGGGTGAGATATCGAAAAGCAGTGCCTCAAGCTGCCTCATAAATTCCCATCTGCTCATTTGCTCATTCCTCCCTCGAATATTCCATTAATTTTTGCAGAATATTTTCTCCATTCACTTTCGTACAGATTAAGCTGTAATCGTCCTTTTTCCGTGGCCTTGTAATATCGCCTGTTTCTTCCGGCACACTCCATATCATATACTTCAAGGCATTCATCCTTCTGAAGGCGTCGCAGCACCGGATATAATGTAGATTCGGAAAGCTCAATCACCTGCCTGACATCCTGTGTGATCTTATACCCATATGCCCCTTCCGGTTCCCGGGATACCACTGCCAGCACAATCGCATCAAGCAGTGCCGCTCCTGTATTAAAAACCATCGCTTTTCTCCTTTCTGCAATAATTTGATTTTATCATCTGATACTATTTAATTTTATAATATTATATGGCGTATAGTATTATTAGTGATATAGATACTATATGCCATATAATATTGTTTTGTCAATAGGGATAGTAAAAAGAATTTGAGATGCCGTAACCGTTCAGCCTTCCTGCGCCACCTCGTATACGGTACTGCTTCTTTGATAACAGCTATGACAGCTTTCGGGATTTAAGGAAACAGGCCGCTCAAATACCTGTTAGCTGCCCTGTCGGCAAACTCAAAGTCAATCTTAGATAAAAGTACGATGAGCCTTAGAAGAAATTTTGTGAAAAATCAAGAAATCCGTTTTAGAAAATGTACACCCCGGTTTCAATGTTTGAAGCGAAGCAAGTTTTGAAACCGGGGTGTTAATA